>Ga0210394_10000662_pt1 | contig 66887 bp, 71 predicted proteins | sample IncBWC12MmetaG_FD_160121 | JGI IMG/M metagenome (GOLD analysis project Ga0210394, IMG submission 160121) | Forest soil microbial communities from Barre Woods Harvard Forest LTER site, Petersham, Massachusetts, United States - Inc-BW-C-12-M | ecosystem: Environmental > Terrestrial > Soil >...
GGTTGCGCGTCTGGAATCGGACCGCGCCCAGGTGAACGTACGTTTTTTCGCAGTCATTGAGGCGCGCCAGCAGCGCGAAACGGAGCAGTTGATACGTAGTTAGACTCGGCGTCTCTTTGGACCAGACGGCTGGTCCAGAGTTGCCCCACTCAAGCCAAACCAGGCTTGAGTGGGTACCCGCCCCCTGCCGTAAACAAAACCTCACATCTTGCGCCTTGGCGCAGCACGGCTGAAAGGCATGGTGCGAAAGCTCAGAAAATGCCTTTATCGTGGATTGAGCAGTGTGCGGACCTCGGCGAAAGCTTGCCAACATTCGCCGCGGGCAAAGTGATTTCCGGATGCGTAAGTACGACGTCTGCAACCGACTTGCCCATGTCTTCATTTACTGGGGTTGCCAAAAAGGCGTGGACGATAATTCGCCCAGGAGGCCCGTCCATCTCCACCGCCATGCCCGCGATTTGCCCGCTCTCATTGATATTGCTAGCCGAGACTACGTAGAGGTTGGAACTTGCGGGAAATACAGTGTTAAGGTCGATCACCTTGCCGTTCTGCCAGAGGAGGCCGTGGGACCAGCCTTTAGAGTCAAAGGAGCTTCCCACCGCCTGGCCCCGGTTGTTGATGCTGGTGGCAAAGGAGGCAACATCTCCCGGCACAAGGCGGCCGCCGCCGAGGGCTGTGGCTGTATTGTTCTGCCAAATCGCGGCCAAGGCTGTGCCGTCAGAATTAACGGCTTGTCCAACAACCTGATTGTGGCCGTTAATGGCGAAGGCTATGCCGCCCGGAGTTCCGAGGTCCGGAAGCTTGGTGGCCATGCCGTTTTCCCACACTACGGCGAAATTCGCTGCGGTGCAGGTTCCCGAGTAGCCTACGGCCTGGCCTTTATTGTTGATGCCGAATGCGACCCCGTCTGGCTCGCCATCGACCGTAGGAAGAGCTATGGCTACGCCGTTGTCCCACATCACTGGCAGGTCAACCATAAAATTCGTAATACCCTGCGGGCAGGTGGAGTCCACGACGCCATTTTCCGCATAGCCTGCGGCTTGTCCTTTGTTATTGATGGCGCTGGCCTGCCCGTTATTTCCGCCCACCGTTGGCAGAGCGCTCATGACGCCATTTTGCCAAAGAAACGGACTACAAATAAGGTGCGTGCCGAAACCGCAAACATCTTCGCCATTCGGATCTGGCTCCGATGTTTCGGACATACCGACGGCTTGCCATGGGTCGTTGATTCCGTTCCAGTTGATCGAACTGTTCTCTCCTCCCAGCGTGCCGAGTTCGAGGTTGCGATCGCCGCTGCTGATCCTCACGGTGCCTGCGACGGCCGGGAAGGCCGTGGAAAGGGTGAAATGATCCAGGAGCTGATCCATGATCAGCGACCCGCCGTGATTGTTAAGGCCCATGGCCATGCCCAGGTTGTCAGGACGCTGAACGCCCAAATCCTGGACGGTGTATTTCGCTTGAGCGAATGCATTGCTGAAGCAAACCAGAACAAACGTGGTCACCCACAGTATCCATAAATTCTGCAAACGTCTTAACGCGGTCATAATCTCCTCTTTTCCTTAGGTAAATTTGTGGTGCCGGGATGACTGGCGAAGTCAGGTACCACTCGGCACTCGGACAGTGAGTGTGCAATTGAGAGCCAGGCTCACAACTTCACAAACTCCTGCTGAGTACGAACTAAGGGAGCATGTGGCGTTCCACGTTCACAACGATTACGTGAGACAACAGAGCCAACACTTCAGAGTTCAGAAACGAGTGGCGGACTAACAACCTCGTGGGACGATCTCGAAAATGCTAGAGCGGCTGTTCCTCCAACTTTTCACACAACACTGGGAAGAGGTTATGAAATTCGAGACTGTCCGCAGCCGAGAGCCAAGCCACCAAATTGTGATTGATTTTCGAGTGATTAACATACATACTGGTTGGTATGTTGGCGGCACGCAAAGCTCCGATGCGTAGAGCGGTCAGGCTGCGCGATTCTGGGCGCACGCGGGAGCGCTTGCTGCAGGCAGCGTCTCGCGAGATCTACAAATTGGGGTTCCAGAGCGCCAGCCTGGACACAATTCTGGCTGTAGCTGGCGTCACCAAGGGCGCACTGTACTATCACTTCGATAGCAAGGAAGCCTTGGGATACGCCGTCGCCGACGAGGTAATCGCCCCCGATGTCCACGGCAAATGGGTGCGGCCTTTTCAGAGCGTCAAGGACCCTATCGAAGCCTTGATCGGAGCTGTTCAACGTATACCGGTTCGGCGCGTGGATGTGCGGGGTGGCTGCCAATTGAACAATCTGGCGCAGGAGATGTCTCCTCTCGACGCAGGATTCCGGAAGCGGCTGGCTATGATCTTCGATGCCTGGCGCGAAGCCGTTGCTTCGGTTTTGCGAGAGGGCCAGAACCGCGGAATCGTTCGGCGAGACGTGGAACCCGCAGACGCCGCGGGCTTCCTGATCGCGATGGTCGAAGGCTATGCGTCGCTGGCAAAGAATGCTCAGGACCCGAGAGTGATGAAAGCGGGGATCAGAAATATCGTGAGCTGGCTTCGGTCCCTGCGTGCGCGGGGCAACCGCAAGCGAGGTTGATCGCATCGGTACTTCACAGAGTAGAGTGCCATACCAACCGGTTTGTATGTAGGAACGTTGTAAGTCGAGATTGGCCGAGTTCTTCGAACTACATCTTGAAAAGGAGGACGAACAATGGCAAGGATCGCAATGTCGCGCAGGAATCTGCTCGCAACGGGAGCCTGTGCACTGGTTGGCGCCGTGAGCCTGCCGGACCCCGCAAGTGCCAGCGCATTGGGTGGGCAGAACGAGGAGATAGTCCGGAAGTGGTACGCGGCCTGGGAGACGAAAGACTGGGGCCCAGTGGATAGCCTGCTCGCCGATAACTTCACCTTTACAAGCGCGGCCGGCGACGACCACATCAGCAAGAGCACTTTCAAAACTCGATGCTGGGAAACTCAGATCGATTTCATTCGACATTTTGACCTCGAGCAAGTCGCCACTGGGGCGGACGATGCTTTCGTGAAATATCTTTGCCACACCAGAAACGGTAAGTCGTTCCGGAACGTGGAGTATCTCCGAATCAAGAACGGAAAGTTGCAATCCATTGAGTGTTATTTCGGCGCGCAATCCAGCTTTCCGTCAGCAGTGAGCACCGCAAAGCGGTAACTACGCACCCGGAAGCAAGGGGTATCATCATGAGCACCCGCGAAATACAGGATCAGAAGGTCGTTGCACCCGAGATGTTTGTTCAACCAGTTGCTCACGCTAATGCGGACGTCTCGGCTCGCCCACTGCGGGGAGCTACGATTTATTCCGCCAAGAGTAGACGGGATTACACTCTTGAATCGACAGCGGACGAGTTCTGCGAAGCTGCAGATACATCGTTGCTTCCGGTGATCCGAGTTGATGCTGCGGACTTCATGCGAGTCTGGCGGCAGATGGAGGTTATAGCAAAACGACAGGCGCCACGAATCGCGTTCAAGGCAAAGGGTAGCATCCTACTCTTGGATTTAGCCGACATCCTGGCCGTGCAAGCCGAAGGTAATTACGTTTCGTTGCGACACCGAACTAATGCCTATTTAGTACATGAGTCCCTCTCGTCCATGGCAGAGAAGCTCAAACCCTACGGTTTTGTTCGCATCCACCGCTCCGTCGTTGTGAATATTTCGGCCGTGGAGGAGATCCAACCTTTACCGACGGGAGAGTACAGGCTGCGTATAAAAGGTGGGAAGGAATACTTGGTAACGCGCACCTACAAACACAACCTCAGAGATATGGCTCAACTGTGGGTAGGCTCAGAGCGCCTTTGTGGCTAACAGGCGGCCAGAGGTTTACCTCGTTATTCCGTCGCAGCATTCCCGATCGTCCCTTACGAAAAGTCAGCCCGTAAACAGCGCGGCAGAATTAAAAGCGTAAACCCGCAGCCGGATTTACGTCGTCACCAGTCCGCTCCAAGCCATGCGGTGAAATAACTCATCCATTTCGTTGGGATCGGGCTTCATCCCTTTGTCCACCCACCAATCCAACAGCGAGAAAAGACTTCCCGCCAGGGCAAAAGCCTGGGCAGACCGCCGCGACGGTTCGATCTTCACTCCCGCAACTTGTAATCGCTCCTCAATCGACCGCGCAAAGAATCCCCGGGCCAAGGTCTGCACATCAATCATTTTCCCGGACCTCACCAGCGCCATGTAGAACTCGCGCGCCTCACGCACGTGCGTGAAAAACTCCCGCACAGGCAGCAGCCGTTTTCCATTCGGCTCATTGAGCTTCAACGCAGTCGAAACCGATGCCAGAAAATCCTCGACGTCACTCAGAAACAAATCATCTTTGTCGCGATAGTGCGCATAGAACGTCGACCGCCCAACTCCCGCGCGATCGAGCACCTCGCGTACTGTGATCTCGTCGAAATGTTTTTCCTGCATCAGCGCAACTAGTGCATTGCCTAACGTGTCGCGCGTTCGCAGCACGCGGCGGTCAGTCTTTCGGCGAGCCTTTGCAGCCTTAGCTTTTGCTTTGACGGCCTTCATCGTCGCTCATTCCTGAACAGATCGGCCAACTTTGTTCGGTATCGCGCCATGTTTTGAAATAACACTTTCACGCTCTGCGATCAATGTCTAGAGTGGCGCTATGACAGACAATCGCAAATCTGGAATCGCACTCATCGCCGGCTCGCTGGGCACCATCGTTACCATGGCAATCCATCCCACAGCATCAGCCTCGCTCACCCCCGAGCAAGTGGATCATCTCATGAGCCTCTCCGGCATCGCGCACTCACTCGCCATCGTGAGCGTTCTCTCGCTCTTTTTAGGCGCCTGCGGGCTCGCGCGCAGCGTAGCCGCTGCCGACCGCATCTCCTTCGCCGCGCTCGTCACCTTCGCTCTTGCCTGCGTCGGCATCTTCATCGCCGCCGCAGTCAGCGGATTCATCATCCCCAGCATCATGAAGCACATGACCCACGACCTCTCCGAGGCTGCGCCGCAATGGAAAATCGTGATCTACGGAATCTTCCAGATCAACCAGGCCTTCGCCAGCATTTACTCCGTAGCCGCCTCCGCCGCAATCATCCTGTGGTCTATCTCCGCCCTACGCAACGGTGGCATCGGCCGCGGCACCGCCATCTACGGCTGCATAATCTCCGCTCTAATTATTGCAGGCGTTGGCGTCGGCCACCTGCGCATGGATGTTCATGGCATGGCCGCAGTCGCCCTTGGTCAGACAATCTGGTTCATCCTCGTTGGATCGCAGCTGCTAAAAGTCCCAAATAAACTCGGAGAATAGTTCCGTGCAATGCACCGTCCAACAGGAAACCTCAAACTATCGGTAACAGGCTATTTCCCTCACAACCTCTTCAAGAACCCCTCCGCCCGCTCCAACTCCGGAAACAACTTCTCCTCGGCTTGGAACTCCGCCGAGTGCACGCACCGCCGGCTCCCACGCAACCTCACCGGATGCTTCAAGTGCAGCATCTCGTGGTAAACGATGTACTCCACCGCGTAGCGCGGCACCGCAAGCTGATCGAACACCCGGCTGATGACGATTGCGTTATGCGCCGGATCGTAGTGCCCCAGAATTCGCCGCGTCTTCGTCGGACTCCAACTCATGCGCGGCCGTCCCAGCAGTCCATGAAAAAAGCGCCCGTTCAGATCTTCAAAAATCGCATCGAGATCGTAGATGTGGCCTTGCGGAGAATGCAGCCGCTTGCGTCCGCGCATCTGCCGCACAAGCCGCGCCTTGTTCACCAATTCATGAGTTCCAAGATATTTTCTGTAGCGCGCGGAGTGGCTGCGATCGATGGGCTTGCGATACATTTTGGCCAGCAGAATGTGGGCGATCGAGCGTACCACCGCCTCCGGCGCGCCCTCCAGCAGATCGGAAAGCCGCACCAGAAGCCTGCCCTCGCGCAAGCGAATCGTATTGTTCACGTTGGCAAAGGCGAAAAACTCGATCTTCAATTCTGGCGGCGCGGCACCGGGCCGCAATTGCCGGTGTTCGTCATGAAAAATCTCGAGCAGGCCCTCACGCACAGTAAGCCCAGATTAGCACGGATGATTCGAACTGAAGATGATTCGTACCGAGAGAGTGGTGGTCCGGCGTTCACTACATTCCGCTGCCCGACTTCTTGGCGTTCGGTTTCTTCCGATGCTTCGCCGCTTCCTCTTGCTCCACCAGCAGCTTCCGATGATCTTCCACCGAACTATCAAGCGTGTCGAGCGCGTTCGTAAGAATAAACTCGTATTGCTTCGCCTCCGCCGTGGGCACGCCTGCCGCATCTTTCAACGCCCGCAACTTGGCCTCGAACTCGATATCGGCATCGATGATCAGCTTTAACGGTTTGCGAATATCGTCTTTGCGATCGACGTAGGTATCGATGTTGTCGTTCAATTCGTCGTAAATCAGCAGGAAGTCATCAAGACGATCATGCGTTTGTTGCAAACGGTCTTTCGTCTTCGGATCGCTGCGCATCTGCTCCATTGCCACCAACCGCGCTCGTGCGAACGTTACATAAAGCGAAAGCCGCTGCTGCGGCTCCCAACTGGCGTCGCGAATCTGATCGATCTCAGGCTGGGTAAACGGATCGCGGCGACGCTGCGCCGGCGCCATCGCCACTGTCAAAAATAGCAGAGCAACGGAGACTCCAACTCGAAACCGAAGCGTGTTCATTTCTTCCCACCTTTTGGAAACATCGCAAACAGCAGATCGTCTCGCACCCGCTCTAACCGGTCCACCGCGTTCTGCACCTGCTGCTGGTCTTCGCGCGAGACTGTATGCTTCAGATCAAACAGCTTGCGGGCGATTTTCCGAATAGCGATTTCGCTGGGCTTCTCGTGCTTGTGCGTCTGAATCGCATAGTCCCGCGCCAGCTCGGCAAACGCAACCACATCGGTCAACGCGCCTCCGGCTTTCTCGCTGTCGCCCGCAACATAAAACCGGTCGGCGGCATCGAGCTGCCGCTCACAGATGCGAATACACAGTGGAGGCCGGTCGGCGAGAGCGGCGTGGGACACCCGTTGCTTCAATTCCTCAATCGTCAGCTCCGCCGCGCCGGTCAGCCTGGGACACAAGGCCAGCATTAAGCAGACGATACCTACGCCTGCGGCGCACCACGATCGCGAGGAGTTCGTTCCAGAAAACATCGGTACTCGCCTTGGCTATTTTTTCGGCTCGAGCGCAATGAGCCGATGCGTCGCCTGCCACTCCTGTTCAGGATACTTCCCATTGGCCGCCTTGAGGAAGAGGTGATAATTTGTCGCGGCTTTCTTGGGATCGTGCAGGTGGTCGTAGGCCGAGGCGCGCAGAAAGTAGGTGGTGGGGACTTCCGGCAGCAGCTTCGCGCGCGCATCCAGGGAGCGGATAACGAGCGCGTAATCTTTGTTATTGCTCGCCGCGAACGCAAGACCGCCATAGGCTTCACCGAGGTCGGGCTTGAGCTTGATTGCCGAGGCAAATTCCTGCTGAGCCGGCACAAATTTCTTTTGCAACAGCAAAGCTTCCCCCAGCCTCCGATGAAGTTCCGCGTCGTTCGGGTGAACCGCAAGCAACTCGCGGTACGCGCCCTCGGCGAGATCGTTCTTTCCAGCGGCTGCGAACAGATCCGCAACCTCGCGATGTGCCGCATCGTCAACCGGTTCGAGGTTGAGTCCTGCCTGCAATTCGGCGACGGCCTCATCATTCTTACCCTCGGCCGCGAGAACGCGGCCCATTTGTATGTGCGCTGGACCAGAGTTCGGCTGTATCGCCAGTAGTTTTCGAAGAGAATCCTCTGCCTCGGGAAAGCGGCGGCCTTGCATGTAAATGTTGGCCAGCCCAACCACCGCATCGCTCGATTGTGAATCGAGCGCCAGCGCCTGCTTGTATTCCAGTTCCGAGTCGGCGAACTTATTTTCCTTTTCCAGCAGTTGGCCGGCGAAAAGATGTGGCTCCGCTTCTTTTGGCTGAAGCGTTGCCGCCTCTCGATCGGCCCGAAGCGCTTCGTCGGGATTCGATTTCTCCAGCACATGCGCCAGCGACAGCCAGGCGCGATACTCCCCCTGCGCCGCGTGACTGGTGGGCTTTAAGTGCGTGGCAGCCCGCAGAAATTCTTCAGCGTCCGCCTGGCTTGTCTTTGCCAGTTGCAACCCAAGGTTCAGGTTCGATTCAAAAACATCCGGCTTCGCGGCAACCGACTTGCGATAGGCTGCGATGGACTCATCCACCTTGCCTAAAGCATTCTCCACAAAACCTAGATCGAACCACGCGACATAGTTCGCGCCATCGTGCTCGGTCAACTTACGAAGAAGCCGTTCGGCACCCTCATAGTCGCGCTTCTCAATCGCCGCTTCGGCCGCGGTAAGCTCAGCCGGTTGAGCTGGAGAATCTTCGTCCGGAACCTGAACATGGTGCGCGCCCCGGTGAGAATCCTGCGCCGAGGGCTGCGACGTTTGCGGTGAGGAGGATGATGTCGGTGAGGATGGCACCGCACACTGCGGCGGAGGCAGCCCCACATCGAGTGCGAGTGCGCGTAAGCTCGCCGCGAACAACAGCCCCGCCGCGAAAGTTCTACTTGCTCGCATTGGAACGCGACGCTCCGTTGCTTTTCCCATTCAGCAGGTGGGCCAGATACTTGCCCGTATACGATCCCGGCAACTTAGCAATCGCCTCCGGCGGACCTACGCCCACAATTTTGCCGCCTCGTGCACCGCCCTCTGGTCCCAGGTCGATCACCCAGTCGGCGGTTTTGATCACTTCAAGATTGTGTTCAATCACGAGGATAGAGCCGCCTGCTTCAATCAGACGCCGGAACGCCGCCAACAGTTTGCTGACATCGTCGAAGTGCAGCCCAGTCGTGGGCTCGTCAAAAATATAGAGCATGCGCCGCCTGCGTCGGCCTTCTTCCGGCCGCCCAGCGCCTTGGCGGCCAATCTCGCGGCCGGCAGGCTGCAAATGCGCCGCCAACTTCATTCGTTGCGCCTCACCGCCGGAAAGTGTCGTCGCCGATTGGCCCAGCCGCAAATACCCCAGGCCCACCTCGTCGAGCACTCGCAATTTATCGGTCAACTTGGGCACCTCCGCGAAAAACCTGAGCGCCTCCTTTACCGTGAGGTTCAACACCTCATGAATATTCTTGCCGCGATAGCGCACGTCGAGCACCGTCGGTTTATACCGAGTCCCTTTGCACTCTTCGCAAATCAACTCGACATCCGCCAGAAACTGCATCTCCACCGTAACCGTGCCATCGCCCTGACAGGTTTCGCAGCGGCCGCCCGGAATGTTGAAAGAGAAATGTCCTGAAGCAAAGCCGCGCTTCTTGGCTTCGGGAAGCGACGCAAACAGATCGCGGATCACATCGAACGCTTTGATATACGTTACCGGATTCGAACGCGGCGTGCGCCCGATCGGCGATTGATCGACCAGCACAACCTCATCGATAAACTCGTCTCCCTCCAGACTTTCCCAGGTAGCCGCCCCGCTCGCCGAACCAACTTGCTGCTGCTTAGCTTGCCCCAGCGCCTGATACAGAACTTGATGCAGCAACGTGGACTTGCCCGACCCTGAAACGCCGGTAATCGCCACCAGCATTCCCAGGGGAATACAAATGTCGACTCCTTTAAGGTTGTTGGCTCGAACGCCGCGAATTCTGATCTGCTGCACTCCCGGCTTGCGCCGCACCGCCGGCACTTGAATGCGCAAATCGTCCGCCAGATAGCGGCCGGTCAGCGAAGCCGGATTCGCGCAAATCTCCGCGTACGTTCCCTCGGCAACAAGTGTGCCGCCATTTTCACCCGCGCCCGGGCCGAGATCGAGAATGCGATCCGCCGTCCGCATGATGTCGGGATCATGCTCCACTACCAGGATCGTATTCCCCAAGTCGCGCAGATCATGCAAAATCTTGATCAACCGGTGCGTATCACGACTATGCAATCCGATCGACGGCTCATCCAAAACGTATAGTGTGCCCACCAGCCTCGATCCCAACGAAGTCGCGAGTTGAATTCGCTGCGCCTCGCCTCCCGACAAAGTTGATGCCAGCCGGTCGAGCGTCAGATATTCCAGGCCAACGTCGATCAGAAAAAACAAGCGTTCCCGAATCTCCTGCAGCAGCCGGTCGGCGATATCGGCTTCCTCAGCGCTCAACTGCACGTCGTCGAAAAACTTCGTCACATCTTCAACCGTCATGCAGCAGACTTCACAAATATTCTTGCCGTTAATTTTTACTTGACGGGCCTCCAGCCGCAGCCGCGTTCCATGGCAATCCAGGCAACTGGAGTATCCTCGATAACGGCTCAGGAACACGCGTATGTGCAGCTTATATTTTTTCCGCTCCAGATACTGAAAGAACCCCCGCACTCCCAGAAACTGGCCTTCTCCGTTCAGAATCAGTTCCTGCTGATCGCCATCCAGATCCACCCACGGAACATCGAGTGGAATCCCAGCCTGCTTGGCAAAACGTTTCATCTCCCCAAACACCGCCCGGTACTTGGGTTTGTTCCACGGATCGATCGCGCCATCTTCAAGCGATTTCGTTTTGTCGGGAATCACCAGGTTGAGGTCGAAGTCAATCGTGTTGCCGAAGCCCTGGCAGCGCGGACAAGCGCCATACGGGTTGTTGAAAGAGAACAGACGCGGCTCGGGTTCTTCATACCGCAAGTTACAGTTCTTGCACTCGAAGCGCTGGGCAAAGCGCAACTGCCGCGCCGGCTGGTCGTCGTGTGGCGGCAGATCGAAAATCACTTCGCCCGATTCCCGATAAGCCGTTTCCACAGCATCCACAATTCGCGAACGCGATTCCGCGGAAATTGCGAGGCGATCAACTAACACATAGACCGGCTGGTCGAAGTGAATATCGAGCAGCGATTCCGGCGTGGAAAACTCAAACACCTGCCCCGCCTGATACAGACGATTGAAACCCGCCTTGCGCAACTCGAACAGCCGCGTCTTCACTTGATCGCTGAGCGCCGCTTCCAGGGATTCCACTTTCTTACTCGACTTGCGTTTGCGCGGAGTTTTCTTATCCGCTTCCTGCGGCACAGCTGTTTCCCGCTGCAAAGGAAAAATGACCTGCACCCGCGTTCCCGGAGCCAGCGCCAGCACGGCGTCTGCAATTTCATCCACCGTATCTTTCTTTACTTCGCTTCCGCAGTTTGCACAAAAAGTGCGGCCGACCCGCGCAAACAATAGCCGCAAGTAGTCGTAAATCTCGGTTGCGGTGGCCACGGTTGAGCGCGGATTGCGCGTCGTATTCTTCTGCCGGATTGCGACCGCCGGGGCGATTCCGTCGATGGAATCGGCATCGGGCTTTTCGATGCGCTCAAGAAATTGCCGCGCATACGCCGAAAGTGACTCGACATACCGCCGCTGGCCCTCCGCATAAATCGTGTCGAAAGCCAGCGACGACTTGCCCGAGCCTGATACTCCCGTCACCACGGTCAATGTATTGTGGGGTACCTCAAAATCTATGTTCTTGAGGTTATGTACGCGGGCACCGCGCACAATAATGCTTTCCGTAGGGGTAGCTTGAGACATCGGATAAAAGAGTCAGCAGCCACTCCGCCGCCGTTGGGAAGGTTCCCCAGCGCCCTCAAAGAGTGCTGCCGAATCTTTTATTATAGAGCAGACTGTTACTGGAGGGTTTGTTGCGCTCTCTGTGATGCGTCGCTGCTGGGACGATCAAGACTGGCAGAGTACAGGATACCGAAGAGGGAACCAATGCCCAGACCCGCGAGCAGGAAGGTAACCGCCGTCGGCATGTCGTACTGAGGTCGAGACTGCGTATCTTGCGATCGTGAATGCATCGAAAGAACCGCCCTTTCAATCGTCAAAGTATGGAGCTGCTGGTTTCCTTTTTCTCGTGCTGACTTTCTAATGAGCAATGCGCGGGGCAACGCTCACAGCACCTCCGCGCACAGCTCTTTCTAAGACCCGTTAGGCTACTACGAGAGTGGTTCGATGCTATCCACCTGAATCGTGTTGCTGTTCATGTCCAGTTTTCCGCTCACTTTCACGCTTTTGCCAACGTACTGCTTGGCTTGTGTCTGGTCGTCGAGCTTGTAACTGACCTTGGTCACTGGATCCTTAAGAACGAGTTTGCCATCCTCCTTCTTTGTGATCTTGCCGCTGAAAGTCGTCGCCTCGTGCGTCATGGTATCGCCGGCGGGCGTCGTCGCGTCATTCTGTTGCTGGGGAGTGGTTGCTTCCGGCCGCGATGCCGGGGCCGGATCCTGATCGGCCTGCTGCGCGTACGACGATCCTCCAATCGCCACGATCAAGAGTGTTAGCGCTGCTGCCATCGAAAAGCGGAGAAGAATTTTTTTCACTCAGAACCTCCTTTGATAAGAATGAAAAGAAGTCGATAGCAAGTCACAGTGCAAAAGGCTTGCCATTCGCCGCGCCGCGGGGCATTGCTTGCAAACAAGCGGTTTAGAGAAACGGAATTTTCGCGTCGCTATGAAATTTACACCGTAAGCGGGAAAGTCTTGCCGGGAATTACACCGCAGGAAGGAGTAATCGACTCAGGTAACTCATGTAGGGAGTGAGAAAATGAAGTAGGAATCTGAATGCACTAAAAAATCTGAATGCTGAGCCGCTAATCCGGCTCGCGGTCCCGGCGCTTACCGTACCGCAAAGCAAAACCAAACCCAAACACCATAATTCCAACCGGAGGAATCAGCAGCACCAGGATCGCGCGATTCAACGCACGCTGCCCCTCTTTCGGTGTGCTCTTCGCAGCCGCATTGCACATGGCGCAGCCCTGCGCGAACACGGGCACAGTCGACATAAAAAGTGCCGCGAGCAATGTCAGACTGCAAAGTCTATTGCGAAGAAACTTCATCGCGATTCCTTGCCCTACCTCACGCCCAGGCGCAAAATACGTCCCGCGTCCGGGAAAAAGAAAAAGTACATGATCACAAAACAACCCGTCACAGAGATCACTAACAACCATCGCATCAGCGCCGTCTCAAACTTTAAGTGCATGAAGTAGGCAATGATCAGTGCCGACTTCATCACCGAGAGAACCAGCAACACTTCCAACATCCGCACCGGCTCAAAGATCTGTTTATACCCCAGCCATACCTCAACGCCGGTGAGAACCATCAAAGCTCCCCACACCCAGAAATATTGGCTCTTGTTATCGTCGTGCTTCGCGACATCGTGCATGGTATTCTCTCCGCGATCCTCTTAGCATTGTCATCCTGAGCGCGTTCTTTGCGCGAAGGACCTATGCAACTTGCTTCCGCCTGTCTGCGATCTCAGTACACACCACCGTCGCCACGCTATATCTTGGTCGACATCAAATAAACCAACGGAAAGATAAACATCCACACCAAATCGACAAAGTGCCAGTAAAGGCCCGCGACTTCCACATCGTGAGCGTCATAATCCTTCGGCTTCAGAAAGAGGATCACGCTCAGAACGATCAGCCCAAGCAGCAAAGCTTGAATGCCGTAATGAAAAACGTTGTCTGACGGAATCAGAAAATATCCAGCCAGCCAAAGCGCGCCTAAAATCGGCAGGAACCACTTTCGCAAGGCGACCGCACCCAGGTAAATCACGCCAATCGTGACGTGCAGCATGTGCATCGCAGTCAGGCCGAAAAAAGTCGCCGCAAATTGCGGTACGCCCGACGAGATCTTCGCGAACTCCCCTTCACCCTGTCCCGCTGGCTTAGGGAATCCCGGCAGCGTTAACCCTTCCCCGATTAGTTTGCTCCACTCCATTCCGTGCAGCACGATAAATGCTGTACCAAACGCCATCGTCGCCAGCAGCCAATTTCGCGTCCAGGTTTTGTCGTGACGTTGCGCCGCGAATACCGCCATCACCATCGTCAACGAACTCGAGAGCAGGCAAGCCGTCATCACCGTCGCATTAATGATGCTGTCCTTGCCAAACGGCGTCGGCCACGCTGTATAAATCCGGTTGTAGCTGAAGGCAAAAAGCAGTGCGCCAAAGGTCAGCGAGTCCGAGGCCAGGAACAGCCACATCCCGACTTTTTTCGAATAAGCTCCAAACAGCGGAGCCTCGAACTCCCCGGCGGATCCATGCACGGCAGCGGCGCTATGTTGCAGCGTGGCGTCAGCCATTCTTCAGATTCCCCTTTCGCCTGTTAGGTCTTAGGTGTTGGGTCTTAGGTCTAGGCAAATCCAAACATGCGAGACCTGACACCTAATGCCTGAGACCGAAGACCCAAGACCTACTTAGTAAATGCTAAAAGTGCAAAAATATAAATCCACAGAACAGCCATGAAGTGCCAATACCAAGCGGCGACGTCAACCACGATCCGCCGACCCTCGACAGGCTTATGCTGCATGGAAGTCACGCCCGCCCAGAGCAGCGCAACCACGCCGCCCAGAAGATGCACGGCATGCGCCGCCGTCAGCAAGTAAACGAACGAACTGTTTGGATTCGTATTGACGAAAAATCCGCGACTTTTCAATTCGCCCCAGGCAATCCATTGTCCCGCGAGAAAGCCCAACCCCAGAAGAACCGTTATCCCCAGCCAAGGAAAACTTTTTTCGTTTCCCAGCGAAATTCCTGGAATCGATTTCAAAGGCGCTAGCGCAGCCTGTCGAGTGATGGCCCGCCGCGCGAATTCCATGGTTACACTGCTGATCAGCAGCAGCGCCGTGTTGATCGCCAGCAGTTGCCACGGCAACTCCACCATGCCCCAGTCGCGTACATAAGAATTGGTGGCGCCATCGAAAGTCGGTAAACCCTGTCGCACCACGTACGCGCTGGTCAGCGAGATAAAAACCATGCTGACGGTTGCGATCCCGCAAATCAGCCCCAGCCGCGCCCGGCGCAATCGCGCGCCATAATCCGGCGCTCCATTCGGCCGGCCTTGAAAGCCGCCGTCATCTCCGCCGCCATTCGGAGGTGCGGGCCCATCGCCGCCGCGCCCAACCTGGTTCACCGGAGTGCTTGGTGTATACATAGCCATGAATCTTGAACTACTTCAGCGTGCCGCCCGTTTAGGATTTTGGGTGGCGCAGCGCTTCAGCGCTGCGGTAAAGCTCCCCCTCTCGCCTTGGGCTTTAGCCCCCGAGCTATCGACAACCTCAGTGTCCTCCTCCCGTCTCCGCATCCGTCTGCATCACATAATCCTTGGGCGCGCCCGGAACCCCATACTCATACGGCCCATGATGCACCACCGGAGTAACGCCGTTGAAGTTGTCATGCGGCGGCGGAGTAGCAGTCGTCCACTCCAGCGTGGTCGCTTCCCACGGATTGTCGCTGGCCTTCGGACCCTTGAATATGCTCCAGAAAAGATTGATGACAAAAATAAACTGCGCCGCGATCGTGATGATCGCCGCGTAAGTCATGAACCCGTGAATCGGCATCAGCTTTTGCAGGTACGCCACTTCCGTATATTGCGAGTATCGCCGCGTCCCGCCGGCGATGCCCAGATAATGCATCGGCATGAAGATGGCATAGGTCCCGGCGAGCGTGAGGAAGAAATGCACGCGTCCCCACGTTTCATTCATCATGCGCCCGAACATTTTCGGAACCCAGTAATACGTCGCCGCAAACATTCCGAAGATCGCAGCCACACCCATGATCAGGTGAAAATGACCGACCACAAAATATGTGTCGTGCAATTGAATATCGAGCACCGGCTGCGCCAGGAACGGTCCACTCAATCCGCCGGAGACGAAAAGGGAAACGAAGCCGATGGCATACAGCATCGGCGTTTGAAAACGAATGTGCCCTTTCCACATCGTGCCCAGCCAGTTAAACGTCTTGATGGCCGAAGGCACGCCGATGCACATGGTCAGCAGCGAAAACGCGAATGCCGAATAGGGGCTCATGCCGCTCATGAACATGTGATGGCCCCACACCATGAATCCGAAAAAGCCAATGGCGAGCATGGCATAGACCATGGCGCGATAGCCAAAAATCGGCTTGCGCGAAAACGTTGACAGAATCTGCGAGGTCACTCCCATGCCCGGCAGAATCGCAATGTAAACCTCAGGATGCCCGAAGAACCAGAACAGATGTTGCCACAGCAGCGGCGAACCGCCCTTGTGGCCTAGGATCTGTCCGTTCACCACCACCAGCGGCACGTAGAAACTCGTGCCCAGGTTGCGATCCATCAGCAACAGAATGCCCGCCGATAGCAGTACGCCAAACGCCAGCAGACCCAGAATCGCCGTAATGAACCATGACCACACCGTCAGCGGCATGCGCATCATCGTCATGCCCTTGGCCCGCATATCGAGTGTCGTCGTGAGGAAGTTCAACGCACCCATCAGCGACGCTAAACAGAAGATCGCGATGCTCGTGATCCACAGATCGGCTCCCAGCCCTTCGCCGGGTCCAGCCTGTGGAACCGCACTCAGCGGCGGATAGCCAGTCCACCCGTGCAGCGGTGCTCCACCCTGAACGAAGAATGCCGCGAGGATCACCACAAATCCCACAAAGGTTGTCCAGAACGAAAGCATGTTCAGGACTGGGAAGGCCATATCCGGCGCGCCAATCTGTATCGGCAGAAAATAATTTCCGAAGCCCCCCTGCGGCGCCGTGGTCAGCACGAAGAACACCATGATCGTGCCATGCATGGTGAGCAGGCTGAGATACATTTCCGGCTTGATCTCGCCCACCAGTGGCAGAACCGCGTTCGGCCAATACAAGTGGATGCGCATCAGCAGCGACAGAAACATCCCGACCCACACCGCCGTCACCGCCAGAAAGAAATATTGAATGCCAATGACTTTGTGATCGAGGCTGAAAATATATTTGCGAATGAAACCCTGAGGAGCGTGTGCGTGAACGGTAGCCGAGGTTGCCATTTATTGTTTCTCCGCCTCCCGTGCCGCCAGCCACTTGTCGAAATCCTCCTGGCTGACGACTTTGACCATGCCGTGCATTTTGTAGTGGCCCAGGCCGCAGAGTTCGGCGCAGGCAATTTCGTAGTCGCCAATCTCCGTTGGCGTCAGGTGCATGTGGATATTCAAGCCGGGCACCGCGTCCTGCTTGAAGCGCAGGTTCGGCACAAAGAAGCTGTGAATCACGTCCACCGAGCGCAGACTCAAATCGACTTCCCGGTTCACCGGTAAAAACATCGTGCCTGTAACCACATCGTCTTTCGCAGCGGGATCGGAAGTGTTCAGTCCGACCGCGGCCTCACCGCCCGCCGAAGGATCCATCAGCTTTGGGCTGGTCGCGCCGTACTTTCCATCCGGCCCCGGATAGCGGAAGTACCAGGCAAATTGCATTCCCGTGACTTCCACCTGCACCGCGCCCGGACCAGCCTGATCAAAACGTTGGCTCGCCCATACGCTGCTGCCCATCAGATTCAATCCGACGAACAAAACCGTGGTCAGCACCGTCCATACGATTTCGAGTGTGGTATTGCCATGTGAATACTGCACCGGAGGCGAGTTAGGCCGTTCCCGGTATTTCCACGAAATGTAACCCAGCGCCAACTGTGCCGCGAGAAAGACGATTCCCATCAGAACAAAAGTGAGGGCGAGTTGACGATCAATGAATCCCGTGGCGGCAGAAGCGCCAACCGGCAGCCACCAGGTTTTGGCGACAAAAAAGTACGTGCTGATCAAAGTGATCAGCCAGATTACGACCATTAACGCGAGGCCCATTCCCTAGTCCTCCCGACCTAACACGGTGACGCGAAACGATTTTCCCCACGGCGGTTGCCGCACCCCACAGGCGAAAGCAACAGTCGGCGGCGAGTGTAACACAACCCGATCAGGATTTTGCAACCGCGCGTTTCAAAAAGTCGATTCACGAATTTCCACGCGCGCATCCCACCGTCAAGTCCGCTTCTTCTGCGAGTAAATCCGCAAAAACAAACTGATCTCGCACCACCGTCTCGCCAACTGTTACCGGCATCGCGGCGTCAAGCATGGGTCCTGCATACACGAAAGAGTGAAATTCTCCGCGCTCTCCGCATGGATCCGCGTCATCAGGAAGATCTGCAAGCAACGCTTCATCAAACTCGCGTCCGGCAAACGATCTATTAAGTTTGTCCGTATCCACGCAAGTCAGCTTGGCGCGCACGCCAGACGCGATCATCTCGTGCGCCAAAGCCGCCGTCGGCATCCCCCACACCGGAAAGATCGGTTGCAGCCCCGTACCTTTCAATTGTCTCTCGCGGTAGGCGCGAACATCCTCAAGAAAGAGATCGCCGAACGCAATCCCGTCGATTCCTTCGGCGACCGCCTTCGCGCACGCTTGCGCCATCAGCGATTCGTATCGCTCATTCGAGCAGGGCCAAGGCAATGGCACCGCCCAAAGTGGAAGATCGGCTGCCGCCGCTTGCCGCTCCACCAAGTCGCGCCGTACTGCATGCATGGCGACTCGGTCGGCCTCTTCATTAAACGTCGTCAGCAACCCAACCACTTCATATTCCGCACGCCGTCGCAGCACGTGCAAACTCCACGCGCTATCCTTTCCGCTACTCCAAGACAAAAGAATCCGCCTCATGTGTTTCGCGTTACCCTGTGTCCCACTGTGTTAAAGATTTGCTGTTGATTCCATAAATATTAGTGAAATCCACCTATTTCTCCGACCATTCCGGCACACGTCCCGGCGTCCACGGCGCTCCAGCAGCCTCCATATCTTTCTCCAGCTTAGCCATATCAACCTCAACCATTGCCCGAAGGTTTGCCAGTTGTTCCGTAAACTCCGCGCTTGCAATCGTGTAATCGTCGATATGCGTCTGCGTCGGTTTTGTGAATGAGAACCGCTCGCCTTCCAGGATGGCCTCCACCCGGTCATTAATCGACGTAGGAATCGGTTCACTGCGCTTCTGCAATATCTTGTCTCCGCGCAGTGCCTGCAGAATTCCTCGATCCTTCTGCTCGATCGCATCCGCCTCGGCTTCCAGCTGTTTTTCCGCAGCCGGCGTCTCCCGCAGTGCCGCTCGAATCGACTTCAGCCGCTCCTCCACGTTTTCAGCCAGGTGAACCGCTCCCGAAACTGCCCGATAGAGCGACACTGTCTTGCGTTGAAATTGTTCCTGAGTCTGACGGTCCGCCGCGCTCAAGGACGACGTTCCATCGGCAACAAGTTTGAAGCTCTGCGCCCCCGCCAAATCCGTCACAGCGCCGTTCACCTTTTCGAACATGCGCACAGAATAAGTTCCGGAGATCACAAGCGGTCCTTGCTGTCCAGCCGGCGGAAAATCCTCGTCGCCTTCCGTCTCGCCGGGTTCTCGCACCGACGGCGCCGCATACCTCAGATCCCACGTCGCTCGTTGAAAACCCGCGTCGATGCTGCCTTCGACGCGACGAATCGCCGCACCCGACTCGTCGTAAACCATGAAGTACACCTCAGGCTTCGCCTCCTGTGCCTCGGCTCGCAATTCGTCGTTCGTCGGATACGGCAGCGTCTGATTTTTCTTCGCGACCTCTTTCTCCGCCTCTTGCCGCTTTTCTTTCTTCGTCTTCAGTTTCGTTTTCAAGTAAGCCGTGAAGACCGCTCCGTAGGAAGGATTCTCCGCCGTAAAGAAAGCATCCCCTTCAAATCCTTTTCCCGGAAGACCCAGAGGATGCCGCTCGATGTACATCAACGAATCCTTCACCGGAAACAACGTAGCCGCCTGCTCCAAAGATTCGGCCGTCGCCTGCCGCAGCGCCGTAACGTCGTCCAGCACATAGAAGCCGCGTCCGAACGTTGCAATCACCAGATCGCCCTCGCGCGCCTGCATTACCATGTCGCGAACCGCAATCGTAGGCAATCCGCCCTTGAGCCGAATCCATCGCTGTCCGCCATCGATCGTAAAGAAAACGCCAAATTCCGTCCCCGCAAACAGCAGCTTTGAATTCACCGTATCTTCCGCAAACGCCAGCACCGCACCATTCTCCGGAAGGTTCCCTGCAATCGATGTCCACGTCTTTCCCGCGTCCGTCGATCGCAGCAAATAGGGTTTGAAGTCTTCGTTCTTGTGATTATCAAACGCCGCATAGACCGTGCTCGCGTCATGCAGTGAAGCCGCCAGTCGGCTCACATAGGTCGCATCGGGCACGCCCGGAAATTTCTCGTCCTTCGTCCAGCTTTGCCCGCCATTGTCAGTGATCTGAATCAGTCCATCATCCGTCCCTACATAGATCAGACCTTCTTTTTTCGACGACTCCGACAGCGAAACAATATTTCCATAGAACGACGTAGCCGCATTCTTCGCGACTGCATCCGGCTCCCACACTCTGCCCATCACCGGCAACTTGTTACGGTCGGTCTGCCGCGTCAAGTCACCGCTGATTGCCTTCCACGAGTCGCCCCTGTCATCGCTGCGAAAAAGCTTGTTTGCCGCAAAATACAACCGCGTGTGCGAGTGCGGCGAGATGATCACCGGAGAATCCCAATTCCAGCGCAACGGAGGCTCGCCCTTGCCTTCCTGCGGCTGCAACACAAGCTCTTGCCCCGTGGGCCTGTCGTACCTCACCAGTACCCCATATTGCGACTCCGCATAAACCGTGTTCGCGTCCACCGGATCGACCTGCGAGCGGAAGCCGTCGCCGCCGGTCGTGACATACCAATCGGAATTCATAACCCCATTGAGGTTGCGCGTGCGCGACGGTCCACACCACGAGAAATTGTCCTGTGTGCCTCCGCATACGTTGTAGAAGGGAAGCGCGTTGTCCACCGCCACATCGTAAAACTGCACTGTCGGCAGGTTCGCCTTGAACTCCCAGCTCTTGGCGTCGTCCCAGGTTTCGTACATCCCTCCATCCGAACCCACCAGCCAGTGCTTCGTGTCCTCCGGATCGATCCAGATTTCGTGATTGTCGCCGTGATGATTGTTCTCCTGCACCTTATGAATCGTCTTGCCGCCATCGAGCGATTCGCGCAGATTCACACTCATCACAAAAATGCGGTCGACATTTTTCGGGTCGGCAACAACGTGCGCGTAATACATGGCCCCCGCATCGAATTCATTGCGCCGCTCCCACGTCGCTCCTTTGTCATTCGATCGGAAGATCCCCCCCTTTCCATCCGCGGCTTCAATCGTGGCATACACCACGCTCGGATCGACCGGTGAAAGCGCCAGCCCAATCCGTCCCATATCGACCGTGGGCAGGCCCGATTTCAGCTTGTTCCACGTCGCTCCAGCGTCCGTCGATTTATAAATCGCGCTCTCCGGCCCGCCATCAATCAGCGTCCAAACGTGCCTTCGCCTCTGGTACGCCGTCGCATAAACAATGTCCGGATTCGACGGATCGACCGCCACATCCGCCACCCCCGTGTTTTCGCTGATCGTCAACACCGCCTTCCAGGTCTTCCCGCCGTCGGTCGTCTTATAAAGCCCACGATCGCCGCCCGGTCCCCACAACGGACCCTCTGCCGCCACATACACCACCTTAGAATCCCGCGGATCGACCACCACGCGCCCAATGTGTTCAGACCTCTTCAATCCCAGGTTTTGCCAGTTCTTGCCGCCATCGTCCGACCGGTAAATCCCGTCGCCATAATCCACGCTGCGCTGGCTGTTGTTCTCACCCGTTCCCACCCACACCACCGCCGGATCGTTCGGATCAAGCGTGACCCATCCAATGGAAAACGACCCTTCGCCATCAAACACCGGAGTCCACGTCGTCCCATCATTCACCGTCTTCCACACTCCGCCAGAAGCGACTCCAACGTAGTACTCAAACTTATTTTTTGGATTCACCGCAATCGACGCTACCCGCCCCGAAGCCACCGCCGGCCCAATTGAGCGAAACTTCAGTCCGGAAAAAGTCTCGGCCGTCAGCCCGCCCTTTTTTTCATCCTTATCCTTGGCCTCGTCTTTGTTCTCATCATTCTTCTGCCCCTTCTTCCCATCTTTCTTGCCGCTCGCAGGCACCGCGGCCTTGTCCGCATCTTTATCCGGCGCAGTCTGGGCGGCTGCACCCAAGCCAAAGCACATAACCCCGATCAATAGGGCCAAGCAAACTGCCCAGGAGCGCAAAGCTACGCTCAGCGCGAAACGATTTTGAGGCGCAAAACGATCTAGGATCGCAAAACGATTTTGGCTGGCGCAGTCGTGGGTGGCGCAGCGCTTCAGCGCTGCGATAATCGCTTTCGCGTGAACCGGGGCTTTAGCCCCCGAGGTAACTAAGGTGGTCCGTTCAAAAGTAGATCGATGCAATTTCACGAATTTCTCCAATCCAAACAAGAGGGAAGCCAATACTCTTTCGGTTTGTACCGCGCAATATTTCCGAAACCGATATGTATACAGGATTTGAGGGCAAGTTAGAAGTGATTCCCACAACTCTGTCATCTTGAGCGGAGATTGCGCTTCGCGCATGCGAAGCACAATCGCAGTCGAAAGATCCCTACACCCGTTAGCAATGCCGCTGGCAGGCAAGGCGTTTCCATAACCGCACACAAAGCAAAAGCCGGTGCTCTGCTTCTCGCTTGGGAAACCAAAACTAGGAAAACCAGGGCTGAAAACAAAACCGATGTCATTCCGAATCGGGCGGAACGCCCGGTGAGGAACCTGCTTTCCTATCATAGCCACGCTGTCTTTGAGGAAAAATTCAAAACTAGGAAAACAAAGTCATCTCATGAATAGCAGATGTCCACTTCTCGCTTCTTTTGCGATCTTCCACGTTTGCGATCAACCCCGAACCCGGCATCCTTGTAAAATCCCACCATGCCCAAACCGAAGCCCCAAGGCCACGATACCCGCTACATGAAAATGCAGAAGAACAACTGCTTCGTCTGCGGCATGAACAATCCGGACGGCATGCGCCTCAAGTTCATCCTTGACGAAGAGCGCCAAACATTTGTCTGCAAATTCCGCCTGGGCAGCCGCTACACCGGTCCGCCCGGCCACTGCCACGGCGGCATCATCGCCAGCATCCTCGACGACGCCATGGGCAAGGTAAACAAGTTGCATCATGTCGTAGCGCTCACCCGCGAAATGACCGTCGAATATCTCAAGCCCGTCCCGCTGCACAAACCGCTGCGCGTCGAAGGCCGCGAAATCAAAAAGCGCGGCCGCACCCACGTCAACGCCGCCGAAATCCTGAACGAAAAGGACGAAGTCCTCGCCCGCAGCCGCGGCATCTTCATCGCCATCGACCCCGAAAAAATGTTTGCCAAATTCGTAGAACGTTAAGAGGCTTTGTCATCCTGAGCGAAACATTTCGGGCCGTATCGCATCGCGGTCCGAAATGCGGAGTCGAAGGACCCCTTTCCTCCACACAGCAAGATCGCTCGTGCAGGGAATTCTCGCCGTGGAAGTATCTCCCTCCTCAAGCAAACTCCCAGGGGTACCGCGAATTATGAATGCCCTGTAAAATAAATAAAGGCTGGCTTTCATTGCGCCGCCCATCCTTCGCGATCGCGAAAAGGTACCCACGGTATCCACAACATGTCGCAAAACAACGGTAGCTCCACCAGTCTCCGCCTGAAAACCGGCCTCGCCGAAATGCTAAAAGGCGGCGTAGTCATGGATGTGACGAATGCTGAGCAGGCTTCGATTGCCGAAAAGGCGGGGGCCGTTGCGGTGATGGCGCTTGAGCGCGTGCCGGCGCAGATCCGCGCGGAGGGCGGGGTGGCGCGGATGGCTTCGCCGAAAAAGATTCGCGAGATTATGGCGACAGTGTCGATTCCGGTGATGGCCAAGTGCCGCATCGGACATTTTGCGGAAGCGCAAATCTTGCAGGAGCTCGGCGTTGATTACATCGACGAATCCGAAGTGCTCACCCCTGCCGACGAAGCGCACCATGTCGACAAGCACGCCTTCAACGTTCCATTCGTCTGCGGCGCGCGCAATCTTGGAGAAGCTTTGCGGCGCATCGCTGAGGGCGCAGCCATGATTCGCACGAAAGGCGAGGCTGGCACCGGAGACGTGGTCCACGCCGTCAAGCACATTCGCCAGATCGTGCAGGAGATGAAGATCCTCACCGTCCTCGGCGAAGAAGAACTTTACGCGAAAGCTAAAGAGCATGGTGCGCCCTACGAACTGGTAAAGATGGTTGCGAAAACCGGCAAGCTCCCCGTGCCAAATTTCTCCGCTGGGGGAATCGCAACACCGGCCGACGCTTCGCTCGTGATGCAGCTCGGCGCCGAAGCCGTCTTCGTCGGCAGCGGCATTTTCATGAAAGACTCCACCACATTCGCCGACCCCGTGGAAGCCGAAAAGCGCGCCCGCGCTATCGTCAAAGCCGCCACGCATTTCAACGACCCTAAAGTATTACTTGAAGTCAGCGAAGATTTGCAGGGGGCGATGAAGGGGCTGGCTGTCGCGGGGATGGATGAAGCGCAGATGCTGCAGACTAGGGGATGGTAGGACCGACGGGACGTTCCTGCACGCCGTGCGCCAGACCGCTCGCGGCGACCGATTAAGCTTGGTTGTAGGAGGAGAGGGCCTGACAATAATTTTCTTCCTCTCGGATTTCATTCGGCCGGATATGCTAGCGATTGCGAACTAAAATGGCGTCGCCACCAGTCGGTCCAAACCCGCCACACCCCTTACCGGAATCCGGCGACAGACCCCTAGCGAGAGCCACTTTCGACCCGGACGAACTCAAAGGGCGGTTATCAGATGAGTACAAAATTCTGCAGGACAAAATTGACAAGATTGGTGCTTTCAGGTTCACAATAAAGGGTTGGTCTATAACGGCAGTAATCGCGGCGGCGGCTGCATCCAGCGGGAAGGGCCTATATACGGTCTCCATAATCAGCGCGGGCCTCGTACTAATGCTGCTTTTCTTTTTTTCGCTCGAATATGAACAGGTAAAGTGGAGCAGACTTTTTGGGAACCGCGCAGGCAGGATCGAAGACGCCTTTAGGAAGATCAGCCGCGGGAAGGTGATCGAGGTTTCCGAGGCACTACCGGTCCCATTCATAGCGCACGAACTGGTTCTCGCTGGACGCCCCACAACAGCTCGGGGGCGCGTACAGAGGTTTCCGAACCTTAGGGGGGCATTTAGTGCGTGGTTCGACAAATGGCGGCTGTGCAGGCAGGCCCATATATTTTTCTACCTCATTCTGATTGGGCTGGCGCTAGCGTCCTTGTTACCCCATCACGAAGCGATCGAAGCGTATTACCGGCTGTTAAGGGAGAAATTAATCCGTCTCGCTAAATAACTCCGCCGGCTAACGCCATGTGGGAGATTGAGAAAAGGCATGACCGAGGAAGGTAAGAAACTCCGTCGCCCGAGCCAAAAGGTGCTGAATGTTATTGTGGATGGCCTTGACGAAATAGATTCATACGTTCCATTTCCACGTCGCTTAGCCACGGAATCTGAGGAGGTTACGGCAAATCCAGAAGGCGAATTGAGCGCGGAGGATGAGGACGAAAGCGGACAATACTGCGAGGACAATGACGGCGACCGTAGGACAGAGTACTTCGACCGCGAGGAGATGGAGGTCGCGCTTGACGCGTTTCTTTCCGCATTGGTGAACGCTGGCGTGATTAAGAAGAGCAGGCAGGGAAAGTTGCCGTCTTTCAGCGAAGTCTTTATCAAGTTCTTCGGACAAGATCATGAACTCACCAAGAAGGCACAAAGCTTTGAAGATTTCGTAGAAGGTTACTTTGGCTGGATTAGCCCAGAAGACATGCAGAGAGCGCATGAGGAGTTCCTAGAGATATATGAGAGCGTCAAGGACGCAGCACGATCGGCCTCGAATACCTAGTAAGGATTTCCTTATGGGACTGGCGATCCAGAGGCTTATGGGCACGTGCGGAACGAGGTGCCTGGAGGATTCCGTCGAAGTCGTAGTCTTCGGCTCGATGTCTGTTTGCCTGGAACGGAAAGACTCCGACCTTGATTTGCTCTGTTTTAGGGCCAGCAGTTTTAAGTTCAAAAACAGGCAAATTGACCTCATTGGAATGCACAGAGATGCGCAAGAAGGATCTCTATGGCTTAGCAGTGAGCTGGCTTCTCACGTCGTCGCGTATGGTATATGGATCAAGGGCTCCTGTACCTGGGCCGCAGACGTTCGGGTTGGGGACCGAGCCATAGAGACAAAGCGTCGGAGGATCGCGGCATTCATTAAGGCCCTTCCGAGCGCGTGGCATTCGCTTGACGAGACTTTTCGTCTCAAGTACTCCATCAAGCTAAGGCGCGAAACCCAGCGCCTTATACTTATGGAAAAGGGAACTCCTATTCCACCAACAAGGGCTCTCGATGAATTTTGGGACGACATCTCTGGAGGACCCGAGAGCGTACACAATCGGGTGCGCGAGTTCACGACCTCTTCCAGCGGATTCTTTACCCGAGACCTGTTGGCCAGAATAGACGCGTCGTTTGGGACATGTAAACGGGGACACACGGGGACGAACACTAGTTTTCTTAGGACCAATAATGTGGGGCAGCCTCCAATGTGCATGGTGCCAACGGAAATCAATGGTGGGCCAGCCTCCGGCGATGGGAAGCGGGATTTATTATCGGACAAAAGGGAACCATAAGTGCTTGGCGGGGTGCTCGTCGCCGATCCAACACATGATGACCCCAAATATGGTCATCAAAGTCCCGATCGCAATGACGGCAAACTGCCAAATGCGAAGCGCCGCCGTCATCCTGTCAGCTTTCTCGTTTTGCGCCAGGGGGCCAAGCAGTACATCCTGTTTCCGATGACACATCCAGAGCATAAATGCGTAGAACGCAGATGCGAGCAGGACGAGGAATGGGATTAACCAGCCCCCCTTAAGCATGCTCTGGGCGAAATCATTGGTACCAAGTGCCAAACAGAATGCGACGTTCTGCGCGAAGGAAAACCCTGCTATGGCATCTGAGTATGCGCCGAGCCGAGTGCCAAGTTCATTAGTGTCGCGGGCCATTAGGAACTCTTTATGCTGGCGGGTCGGCCAGGTCTCAGGCGCTAACTCCCATGTCTCGCAAAAGCAGCGAGACATGGGGTGCCTTGCTCTGCTTTGTCACGCGTTCTGGTTTGTATTTGGCTTGGGCCCCTTTGGATCGGCATCGTTGACTGCTGTCTGCGCGGCTTCCACCTTCTTTTGCTTGTCCTGCAAGTTCTGTTTTGCATCATCAAGCGCTTTTTGCGCTGACTCAACGGCAGCGTGCTTCTGTGGATCTCCAGGATTTGCTGCCTCGTCTTTGTTGGCTGCATCAAGGGCTTGAGCGGCTTTATCCACTGCGGCCTGGGCATTGTGCGAGTCCGCGAGAGCGTTGGTAAGGGCTGCCTGTAGGGAAGTAAGTTTTCCATCGGGCCCTTGCACAGCCTTGACGGCGGCCGCCGCCGCGGATGAGGTTACGCTGCTACCGAAATAAAAACTGACAACACTTACGAAAATGGTCGCGAGTGTGGTGAAGATCTGCTTGGCAAAATCCTCCGCGTCCTTGCTTGCTTTCGTGTAGTAAGTGGCGGTGTAGAGCGGGTGCTTGAGGTCGTCGGTCGGCGTCTTGCCATCTGATCCCGCCACTTGCTCGTAGATCACCTTACCCGTAGTTTGGTCTTTAGCAAGCTCGGAGGCGACAATGAAATTTGTCTTAAGATCCGTCAGTTGGGCGTCCGTGACCCTAGTCAAGGTCTTACCTTCAACAGGTTGATTGTTCTTATTGACCTCGCCGAACAAGAATGCAGCCAGGCACACGAAGATAAGAACCAAGCTAAAGGCAAGGAGCGCACGCACCGAACCCTCCGGCAGTCCAAGGGCTTGCTTAGGATCCTCCACACCCATCACGGAGTAGATAATGGCCAGAATTGCCATGAATACTACGGTGAGAGCAAGCCCCACAAGGACGATCTGGCTCAGGAAGATGTAGTCGGAGTTCAACGTGTTTTTCGGAAAGCCCATCCAAACGACAGCGGCGGCGATAAACAAAACTAGACCAGCCATTACTGCATAGCCCTTGTTACTAATCGTCATTAGAGTTCTCCCTCAGCAGACAATTCCCGGGGACCCAATCGAGGTTAGGCCACAGAGATTGAACGCGAAGGCTGAAAATGTCAAGAAAATTTTGCGAGAACAAGTGGGATATCTTCCACCTTGAGTGGCTTCTTTCGCTCCTTGGGAGCTTCATGATCTTCTACTTTTTACCCACGGCTTACGCCCCTTCGGCAGGGCAAGCTGTGGGCTGCACTCTATCGCCGCTTCGCGGCTGGGAGTGCGTCTAACGTTTGTGGCGGGGGTGGTCTAGTCCGAGGCACCAGATCCCATGTCCCGCAAAGGAAGCACGCCCCTTCGACTTCGCTAAGGGCGGGCTCCTTCGGCGAGATCAGAGGAGTGTGCCGGGAGAAGCAGATTCCTCGCCGGGCTGGCGCCCGACTCGGAATGACAACGGTTTGGGAGGGGCGTCTTTTGCGACGCGGCTGAAGCCGCGCCCTTTCAAAGCATTATTCTTTGTTCTTTCAAATCATCAACATTTTCGAATCTTCAAAATCTTGTCAAGGGCCTAGAGGGTGGGTTCTTGGATCAAGTTGTTGATTCGGTGAGGGAAATAGTTAGGGCTATTATGTCACTTTCGGGGTATGCATTATGATATAATGATTATATAGGATCGAAACAGTGGCGCAGGCCTTCGGGTCTGCGCTTTTGTGTTTTAAGGGTGGGAGTCCGGAGGCTAGAACCGGCAAGTTTGTGGACGATCACGAGGCGCGGGGGCTGAAGCCCGGTTCATCGTAGTGTGCTTACGCGGCGCTAAAGCGCCGCTCTTCCACGTTAGTAGTGGCCTTCCTCACGATTAACAGCCATTCTTCAACGAATAGCAAAGGAGAACAACGCAGCGTTGGCGGCGCTTTTTTGTTTATGAAAGAGAAAAACGACAATTCGGGTGGGGAGCGGGAGAAGGAAACGATCGACCTACAGGCGGTGGCGGCGCCTACGCGGAAGCGGTTGGGGGAGGCGGTGGAGGCGGCGTTTTTGGCGAAGGCTACGATGCTGGGGTTTCCGGTGCTGAAGCCTTGGGGAGATAGCCGTCCTTATGACTTTGCGGTGGAGAGTGGGCGGCGGTTGTGGCGGGTGCAGGTGAAGTGTGCGACCAGCCATCGAGGCACGCGATGTAGTGCGAGGGCGGCCAGCAGCGGGGAACTCTACACGCTGGATGACCTGGATTTTCTGGCGGCGTACGTGATCAAGAAGGATCTGTGGTATGTGGTTCCGGCGGATGCGTTTGTTCCGAGAGTGACGGTTCACTTTAACTACGGTCCGCTGAGCGAGGGGATGTTTGAGATCTATCGGGAGACCTGGTGCCTGCTGACTTGTTCGGCGAGAGCGCGGGGCAGAGGCGATATTCCCACGCGCTGCCGGTGCGAGGAGATGCCGGTGCGGTGCGTGGTGTGTCCGAGGAGGTGAGGAGGCAGGCGTCGGCAGTCGATTTCCACGTCTCGCAAGAACGGCGAGAAACGGGGCACCCCCAGGTTCTTCAAACGCCATGCAACCGCTTGCGTCTCAGCGTAAAATGTAATCATGACGCAAGAAGTTTCCGAGATTCTGAAAAAGGCTCTAGCACTTCCTGCTGAAGCGCGGGCGGCGATTGCCGGATCGCTCCTCGAAAGCCTCAACGACGCTCCCGCCGACGAAGGCGTCGAAGCCGCCTGGTCCGAAGAGATCAAGCGCCGCATTGAGGAAATTGATTCGGGCAAGGTTCAGATGATTCCGTACGAGGAAGTGCGGCGGCGACTTGCAGCCCGGCTGTCCGATGCCGCCCGCTAAGCCATATCACTTCCACCCGGAGGCGTGGCAGGAATTCGAAACTGCCGATAACTGGTATCGCCAGCAAAGTCCCGACATCGGCATCCGGTTCGTGGCTGCCATTTACGACGCGCTGGAAGACATCGCCCGCTGGCCGCAAACCTGGCCCGCCTATCGACATGGTACAAGAAAATTCGTTCTCCAAAGGTTTCCCTACGCAGTCGTTTATCGAGAGAAGGAGTCGGCGGTTCAGATTCTCGCGATTGCCCACGGCCATCGTCGGCCAAGATATTGGCGAGGTCGCCTCTGATACCACGACGCCCCGTTGTCAATCACTGACAATCCGTGGCGGGTGGCCCAGGCTTCCGGCCTCCAATTCCCAGGTCTCGCAAAACTGCGAGACCCTTCGACAAGCTCAGGGCAGCCTCCTTCGACTTCGCTCAGGGCGGGCTATGGGGCACCCGGCAGACTGTTTATCCGCTGAGGTGCATTCCGGCAACTTGGCGAATAATCTACATATCCGCGGGTGCTTTTGCCCCTAGTCCTGACTTGCACACTATTTGTTATCAGCGACATACGATTGGCATCCGTAGTGCCTATTTCATTCTGTACCTCGTCGAAAAAGGAGGCTCCTTATGAAACGAGCGCTGCTCAGTTCTCATCGGATGTGGATCGCCCTCGCCATTCTGGTGTTGCTGTTCACGCCAGCGGTCTACGCCGGAAACGAGGTGATGGCGGAGATTCAGTTCCAGGGAAAATCGAAGGTTGAGAAGACTTCAGGCGTATGGGTGGATGGACAATATGTTGGTTACCTGAAGGAGCTCAAGGGGTCGAAGAAGGTCCTGCTTATGCCGGGGGAGCACGTGATTGCAGTGCGCCAGAACGGCTATCGCGACTTTACCGAGCGGCTGGTTGTACAGCCTGGAGAGACGCAAGTGGTGCAGGTGGCGATGGCGAAGGCTCCTATGGGGATCCTTCCCGACGTGACATCCACGGTTAAGATTTCGGTAAATCCGTCGAGAGCTGCGGTCTTTTTGGATGGAGCGTTCGTAGGACACGTGGCAGAGTTCCAGGGCGTGGGCCGAGGTTTGGTGATCGCGCCGGGTGCCCACAAGATCAAAATCGCGCTGCCCGGATATAAGACGTTTGAGACGGACATCAATCCGCAGGGCGACCAGAAGGTGGAGGTGAAGACGGACCTGGTGAAGAATGAAGTGCCGGTCGATGAGCCGCTGCTGAAGACGGATGGCAACGACCATGGGGCACAGACGTCTACGGCCAATCCTCCGTCGGCCTCTCCTCAGCGCTGAAACGAGAGAGCGAGCTGCGAGGCAGAAGTGGCGGGTGGCCCGGGTCTCCGGCACCGAGTCCCATGCCTCGCAAAAGAAGCGAGATCCTTCGGCTCCGCTCAGGGCAGGCTATGGGCTGCCCGGATAGGAGAAGCAGATTCCTCGCCGGGCTGACGCCCGACTCGGAATGACAACGGTTGGGTGAGTTGTATTTACGGCGCGGCTGAAGCCGCGCCCTTTCAAATCATTATTCTTCGAGTCATCAAACCTTCGAATCGTGGTTCCGGCGGAGGCGTTTGTTGCGAGAGCGACGGTGCATTTCAATTACGGTCCGCAGAGCCGAGGGATGTTTGAGATCTACCGGGAGACGTGGTGTTTGTTGACGTGTTCGGCGAAGGCGCGGCGCAAGGGCGATATTCCAAAGAAGTGCCGATGCAAGGAGTTGGCGCAGAGGTGCGTGATGTGTCCGAGGAAGTGGGGAGTTGTTGGTTGCTAACAAAGACATTTTGAGTGCGTCTACCCAGGAAGTCCTACACTGAGATTAAGATCAGAGATTAGGATCAGAGATAAAAGATCAGCTATTAAAGATCAAAGATCGAGGAGCGCCTCAAATGAAGCATGCAATCGCGGCCCTGGGTTCGGTTCTGGTTCTGGTGCTTTCACTTCCGGGTTACGGGCAAAATCAGCAACAGCCTGCGACGCTGCGGAGCTTACTTTTGCACGAGTTGCACACTACGCATAATAAGGCCGACTGGTTTGTGCCGATCAGCGTCGCAGTGGATGGACTCACCGCCGAGCAAGCCAGCTGGCAGCCACCGGCGGGAGGCCACTCTGCCGGTCAGCTGACTTATCATCTGCTGTTTTGGAATCGCCGCAACCTGGTCAAGTTCAAAGGAGAGACGCAGGAGAAATTTGGCGGCGACAACGAAGAGACCTTCGTGAAATTTGATAGCAAGCAATGGAGTGACACGGTCAAGCAACTCGACCAGGTGATGACGGAGTTGGAGAAGCTGGTCGAGACCGCCGACGAGCAAAAGCTGGCGGTGTGGGCGCCAACGATTGGGAATATCTGTACGCACAATGCTTACCACGTCGGGCAGATCGTCTATGTGCGCAAGTTGCAAGGGTCGTGGAACCCGGAGAAAGGTGTGAAGTAGGACAGTTGAAGCACGTGGCGACGCCGAAAGGGTCGATTGAGAGCAACATCGTCTTCCAAGTCGGAGGAAGACCCCGAGGTCCCGCACTCCCATGTCTCACAAAATCGGCAAGAGTTGGACACCCGGCGCTTCCTGATACTTACACGACATTTTTTTCGGCGACCGCTGGACCTTGTGGGTCGCCGGTCGGGATCGAGCTGTACCAGTCGATGTTGCGGGTGAAGTACATAACCGCGGCTACAGCAAGGAAACTTGCCACGGCGCCGACCAGAAGCGCGTTGTCCTCCAGGCGCAGCAACAGGTAGATGAAAAAGTAGAACAGGCTGAAAACGAACAGAGCGCAAAGCCCCTGCACTCGGCTGGCAAAAATCCACTGGGCGTTGGCGGCAAGTAAAAGCACAGTGGCGCCGCCGGCCACGAGAAAGCCCCAGTCAAAACCGATCCACTCGGCCAAGGAGAGCAGGAGAAGGTAAAAGATGATGTGCGCGACCCCGACTAGAACATACTGAGCTGGGTGGACGCGCTTGCCAGCCGTGACTTCGAAGACAAAATACGAGAGGAACAATAATCCGATAAACAAGAGCGCGTATTTGAGCGAACGGCTCACAGATTGGTAAGGGCCCGCCATTTCGATGAAAGAAATTCCCATGCCGGTTTGATCGAGCGCATTGACCGCTGTAATTGTGCCTTCGACGGGAATGCCGCGAGCGATGAAAGGCACCGACCACTCTGACGTAAAGCCTTGCGCCGAGACTGTGCGCTTCACCGGCAAGAAGCCGCCGTCGAAACCAGGACTGGGCCAGTCGCCTTCGGCAGTGAGATGTGTGCTTTTGCCGTAGGCCAAAATTGCCAGCCGCTGAGCACCCGAGAACCGTAGGTTAACGGCTACGTTGAAGGTCGTGTTCGGCTGGATTAGGTCGGGTAGTCTCGCATCGAAATACGCCAAGGGCAGCCGTGCGTTTTGGCTTCCGGTACTTTCCGCCGGAACGAATGTGATCGTCTTGCCACCGGCGGTAAGAGTTCCATCCGCCAAAGCCCCACGGGCGTCGCTGGCGCCGATGACGATTGCTGCTCGAGTCCAATCGAGTTCAGCACCGGCTGGCGCCGCGGAAGGCATACCTGTTAGATCAAACGTCGCATCGAATTTCAATTCGGCCTGGTAGACCGGCACCTTGAACAGGGAACGATGCCGCTCTTGCGTGCGAACTTTTACGACCGCATCGCCTTTCGCAGGGAATACAACATAGGTACCTGGCGTTGAGGAAGTGCTTTTGTAAAGGCTCGGAACGTTGTAAGGAATTGAAAGCGTCGGCCCAAGAAAAGTCTGCTGACCGCCGGCGCGCCCGCCGATGTCCTCAATGACGGCCTTGGCGCGATTGGCTCGGTCTTCGACAACACTCTCCACGAAGAACGCGGGGATCAGCATGAGCAAGGCAAGCCCGCTGACGAGGAGCAATTTGAGCCCCATCGAGCGGGAGCGGTTTCGAATCTGGACTGCTAACCACGAAGGGGAAGCGAGATTCATGAGTACTCCTAACAGGGACGATCTCATGTACTTTAATATAGAGTACTTTGTAATATAAAGTAAATTCAACATTAGCGGCACGGTCCTTCAGAATTCTGTAAGGCAGATGCGGCTTAGATCTAGCGTTAGACTGGAGCGACTTCTTTGCCGCCTAACCTAGTGCGGTTCTGCGGCGCTGGAATGCATCCGTTAGAATCAGACGGGGTCTCTAGATACCTTCGTTAACTTTGGATTGCGCCACATCTATGACGATTGGAGTGCTAGCTTTGCAAGGAGATTTCGACGCGCACCGGCGCCGGCTGGAAGAGCTGGGGGCCAATGTGATGCTCGTCAAGAAGCCTGAGCAACTCGATGAGATTGAGGGACTGGTCATTCCCGGCGGCGAATCCGGCACGTTCTTAAAATTGTTAGGAGAAGAAGGCTTCGAGAAGTTGAAGCAGTTCGTGCGGCTGAAGCCAACGTTCGGTACTTGCGCCGGTGCGATTCTGTTGGCGAATGAGGTGGAAAATCCGACACAGGCCGGCCTGGGCGCAATCGACATGCGCATTCGCCGCAACGCCTACGGACGGCAGATCGACAGCTCCATCCGCGAAGGCCAGTTGCTCGAAAGTTCTTTGAATCGGCAGCTGGCTTCACCTCTTGAGATGGTCTTTATCCGGGCTCCGAAAATCGATCATGTCGGCTCCGGCGTCGAAGTAATCGCTACCGAGGGAACAGACCCGGTGGCCGTGCGGCAGGGAACGGCAATGGCGGCGACTTTCCATCCCGAGCTATCGGACGATACCCGTGTGCACCAAGCCTTCTTGGACTTAGTCCGCATCTGTGGTACTTAATTAACTGAGCTTCGCCCAGACTAACCTCTCGAGGTTACTATCGCCATCGATCCAGTTATCAAATATCGGTGGGACTTTTTCTTAGCTCACGCCGGCGCAGACGGAGCTAAGGCCGAGAAGCTCTACGATTTGCTCCGTACCAAGTGCCGCGTGTTTCTCGATTCCCAATGCCTGCTACCCGGGGACGACTGGGACTTGAAGTTGTCGGAAGCTCAGGCACTAGCGAGAATTACTGTCGTAATTGTGTCGGAAGTAACAGGACAGGCCTACTACGAACGCGAAGAAATTGCTACTGCGATCGCGATGGCGAGAGAAAATGAGAATCTTCATCGCGTAGTTCCGGTATTTTTGGAAAAACTTCCGCCAGATGCGGCCTTACCGTACGGTTTGCGTCTCAAGCATGGTATTTCTGCCAGTCCGCCCGGAGATATCTCTAGCATTGCCGAACAGCTTCTGATACTGATTGCCCGCCTGAATCGAGATTATTCTTCGATACATTCGGCTTCTGCCCGCGAACATGGAACTAATGAGCTAGACCTCCTCTTTAAAGAAATCGACAATCATAATCTTCTCCAAAGCCGGCGCGCCTTACTACGGATCAAACAACTCACAGATTCGTCAGGCTCCCGCGTTCTCAAAGAGGCGGGAATGTCAAGATTGCGGGACTTTCTGGCAGTAGGAGACTTCGAAGGGAACATCATTCCCTACAGAGTGCGTGAAGTTCGGAGGCTGATATTACAAACTATTCGAGCGTTGGCCGGGAAACAACTCAACGCTTTGTTTCAAAATGGAGAGTTGGAGTATCTCGATTTATACGGTTTCGATTTCAGCGGAGCTCAGTTGTCAGGCGTGAGCTTTCGTCATTGCTTCCTAGTCGAGGCGAATTTTGCGGGGGCCGTCCTGGATAGAGCCTCCTTCCACAGCGCTTCCATCCGGAATGTAAACTTCACAGGCGCCCGTCTCAAGGCCACCGAATTCATAAATGCCGACTGGTTCAATGCGTCCGGGTTAATCCTGTCTCAACTTCAGGAAGTGCAGAGAGAAACTTTGCTTCCTTGCCCGGCAAACACAAACGAGCTGCATCGGTACTTGCAAGGGCACTATGTGCTGCCTTTTGCAGAGTGGCTTCCGCACGTGCAGGAGCAGCTATTGGCCAACTGGCGCGAGTATCTTCGCGCGGGGGGTCTATGTAGCGCAGTAGCTGAATGGAAACAATTCCTCCGTGAGGGGCATCAGTCACGGCGCTCGACCTAGGACCATTTAATTCGACCACAGTTCTTAGATTTCTTCCCGATGCGAATGTATTTGTCGGCCCCCGCATTTTTTCCTTGACACATTTATCGCGTAACTGTAGGGTTACGCATTATGCGTCACCGTTCGGTTACATATTCCTCCGAGACAACGTTTCAGGCTCTCGCCGACCCCACGCGCCGCGCCGTTCTTGATTTGCTGCGGCGGGGCAGCCAGCCCGCGGGAGAGATTGCCGGCGCGTTTCCCATTTCGCGCCCGGCGATCTCGAAGCACTTGCGCCTACTCCGCCGAGCCCACCTGGTGCGGGAGCACCGTGAAGGACGCAACCGCGTCTACCATCTGAATCCCGAACCGCTGCGCGCGGTTGATTCCTGGCTCGAGCAGTACCGCACTTTCTGGAGCGTGAACCTGGCCAGCCTCAAGTCATTTGTCGAATCCGAATACGCCAAAGAAACCACACAAGGCCGTACCGCAAAATCAACCAAGACTTCCAAAGGAGACCTATAGATATGAAATCCCTTCGCATCGCTCTGTCGTTCTTGTTTCTCATGATCGCAACCGTTGTGTTGGCGCAAACCGCGCAGCAGAAATCGTTCGATCAACTCAAGTCCCTTAGCGGCTCGTGGGAAGGGAAGGCCAACCAGGGCATGGCGGTCCGGGTGTCGTTCCGTGAAACATCCGGAGGCTCTGCTCTGATGAGCGAGATTCACGGCCACGGACCCGAGGATATGATTTCGATGTTCCATCTCGATGGCCCTAACCGCCTCATGCTGACCCACTACTGCGGTGCCGGCAACCAGCCTCGCATGACCGCCAGCATTTCGCCCGACGGCAAAGCCATCACTTTCGACTACGTCGACGCTACGAATCTTGCGACGCCCGACGCGGGCCACATGCAGCGCGTCGTATTCACCATCGTCGATGCGAATCATCACACGGAAGATTGGACCTTCGCCGACCATGGCAAGGAAACGAAGGAGTTCTTCGAGTTGCATCGCAGCGAAGTCGCGCAAAAATAGTCTGCGGCGAAAGCCAATCGGGTGCCCCATAGCCTGCCCTGAGCCTGCCGAAGGGTCTCGCTGAATTTGCGAGACATGGGACTTCACCGACCTCGACGGCAGATTGAAACAGAATGGACTACTTATGACCGACACTATTGAAAAATCTGTCATCACATCCGACAACGATGCCGTCATCGCCGAGATCCATATTGCCGCGCCTCCCGACCGTGTCTTCAAGGCGCTCACCGATTCGAAGGAGTTGTCCCGCTGGTTCGCCAACCCAAGTTGCCCCGTTAAGTTGTGGGAGATGGATGCGCGGCCCGGTGGGCGCTACCGCTACACCGAGAAAGGGGTGACGGTGAACGGCGTAAGCGAGTTCGAGTGTCATGGGGAAATTTTGGAATTCATGCCCGGGCGCTATCTCGTCTACACCTGGATCGCGAGCTGGCACGTGGACAAGTTCCTTCAAACCGTGGTGTCGTGGGAGCTAACTCCGGAGGGAGAGGGTACACACGTGAAGGTTACGCATCGTGGTTTGGCGCAAGAGGATGCGGCACGCAAGGATTACAGTGGCGGCTGGGTCGGCGTGCTCGAAATGCTTCGCAAATTTGTCGAGAGGTAGGTGTGAGGGGATACCGCCTTCGACAAGCTCTGGGGCGGCTTTCTTAGCCGTTATCGATTTTGATTTTGCGTCTACTTTGGCGGTGAATTTTATAACGATTCGGACAGGAGACTCCATGGCAACCGTTGCAGTCACTCCAGATCAAGGCATCATCACGGGCGAGATTTTCATCGCCGCACCTCCAGCGCGCGTCTTCCAGGCCATTACCGATCCCGAGCAAATGCCGCGCTGGTGGGGAGCGAGCAATATGTACCGCATCACGGAGTGGAAGGGGGATGTGCGCGTCGGCGGGAAATGGTCGAGCGATGGCATGGGCGTGGACGGGAAACAGTTTCGCGTCGAAGGCGAATATCTGGAGGTCGATCCTCCTCGGCTGCTCGTGCACACGTGGAGTGCTAGCTGGACCGGTGCTATCAAAACGGTAGTCCGCTGGGAGTTAGAAGCGCAGAGCGTACATGGGTTGCACCCCAAGGGCCCGCAGCGGGCGGGAACCGGCACGCTGCTTAAAATTACTCACGAAGGTTTTGCTGCGACTCCGGACGCCGCCGCCAACCACGCCGATGGCTGGAAGCGCGTAATGGGATGGCTGCATGCGTACCTCGAAAAAGGAGAAACCGTCGACAAGAGGAATTGACCAAACCGTGCGCCGGCAATGACAATGCAGGAATGAAGAGTTATCGCGCCGCGAGTGGAAATTTGGCAGCGACCGTTGTTGTGACCGCGGTCGCTGCCACAATTTTCTTTGGCTTGCGTTTTTCCGCAGCCCAGACCAGCTCATCTCAGAAGGGAACCCCTATGCCCGCTCATGCCAGCGGACCGTTCGATGTAAAGCTTGCTCCGCAACAGGACGACAAAGTCGGCGACCCGACGGTTGGCCGAATGTCGATCGACAAACAATTCCACGGCGATCTCGAAGCCACCAGCAAGGGCCAGATGCTGACTGCAATGACTGAGGTGAAGGGGTCGGCAGGTTATGTCGCGATCGAGCGAGTCACAGGAACGCTGCGCACGCCCAAGGGCGACCGCAATGGCAGCTTCGCTCTTCTGCACCGCGGCATCATGACGCGCGGCGCCCCAGAACTGAGCGTCACGGTGGTGCCGGATTCCGGCACCGGCCAATTTACTGGCCTCACGGGCGCGATGACGATCCACATTGTCGACGGAAAACATTCGTACGACTTTGACTACACGCTGCCCGAGTGAGGTCACAGAAGAGTCGCAAGAGCCTGCTGAACACAGGCTTCGAGTGATTGTGCTGTGTCGATCACCGTTTTCGGTAAAGTAATCGTCTCGAAACGCGACTTCACTTTCAAATAGAGTTGGTAATCGCGATTCGCGGCAGCGTGTGCTCCCGAGGCAGACTGCTGCTCGATACGCTCGCGGGCGACTTCTTCCGGGCAAATGCATTCGAGGATGTGCCAGCTCTGTCGCATCGAAGCTGCGGCGTTGAGGACGTTGCCGATCTGGTAGTGGCAAGAGAACGGACGGCCATCGAGAAAAACAATTCGTGAGCGGTTTCTCTGCAGCAGGTAGCCGGCGGTCTCAAGCATGACGTGCAGACAGAAGTCATCCTGTTGGGACGAGTACTCGATTTCATCGGCTGAGAATAACGCGTGCCGGATATCGTCTTTGCTAAGCACGCGACCGCCAGTGCGGACAGCAAGCTCGCGCGCGAGCGTAGTTTTACCGGTTCCGGGCAGGCCAGCCATGAGTACGATCATGCCCAATTAAATCATGATCGATTCGATTTACGATTTGCCGAGCGCATCGATTTGGCACGACGGGGAAATCCCTGAATTCGAAACTCATGCATTTCGAATTGCATGAATCGGATTGCAGCACAGGTTCATCCATAGCCGAAAGGCGCATGGCGCCTCGACATTTGAGGGAGGCACGAATGCCGCTGGTTCGAATTGCATTACGCGAAGGCAAGAACGAAGAATATCGAAAAGCTCTGGGCGACGGGGTGCACCGGGCGCTGGTAGAGGCGATGGATGCTCCGGCGCAAGACCGGTTTCAGGTGATCACCGAGCACCCGGCGGGCGGTCTGGTCTACGATCCTGCGTATCTTGGAGTGCAACGGACGGACGATATCGTGATGGTGCAGATCACATTGTCCACCGGACGCAAGCTGGCGCAGAAGCGGAAACTCTATAAGAGAATGGCCGAACTTCTGGCGGAGAATCCAGGAGTTCGGCCACAGGATCTGATGATCAATCTGGTCGAAGTTGCGTGGGAGAACTGGTCGTTCGGTAACGGCGAAGCGCAATATGCTATGTGAAGTTACTGGACGCTGTTCTCGGCCGTGACCTCTGCGGGCTCGGGGCGTTGCATGGGAACGACGTCCTGAGTCATGCGCCACTCCGCGTAGCGACCCGAAACCATGATGTGGAAAACCCACTGGTGACGCTCTTCTTCGGGCTCAACCAAGCCGAGCGCCTTCATGTAGAAGAGATATTGCTCCATCCACTTGATCTGCTCCTGTGTCATGCCGCGGCGTTGCAGGTCCACGGTGAGGCCGGCGAGGTGCGAAGAGGCGGTATCGCCATCGGCCGGGGCCGCATTGCGATTGTGCCGGCGTAGTTTTTTCTGCACCTTCACAGTGCGCACTGCTGAATTTACCTGAATCTGCTGATGAAAGCGGTTGTAGTAGGCCTGCGCGATATCCTGCACGAAATCGCGCGTCCAAGGGCGGCAGAAGCGGCGTGAAGGATCGAGGCGCGGGTCGAAGCGCAACGACTCGCCGGCGATGATTTCCTGCAAAGCTCCGCTGGCCTTCAGCGCTTCCAGTTCGTCGTCATCCTGAATGCGGGGCAATTCCAGCCGGTCGACTTCGGCATTCTGCAACAGAAGCGACTCGTGCGACGGGCGGAACATCGGATTCCATAAAGTCCAGTGCAGCCGGTGATGCCGCGCGTGGCGAACCGGCTTATGCATGGTAGTGGTCGTGGCTGCGAAGAGGGGGCTACACAGGCAGGCCAGAACGGAAAGACAAATCAATCGGTGCTGTAGATTCAATCGCAAAATCGATCTCTTAATCTGCTGCAGAACTTTCCCTGCAACTGTCCGGACATTGTAAGCCATGCTGTCAAGAGGTTAAACCACCAGTTGCAGGCTCTTTTGTTACCAGCGTGCCAGGAGCCTAGCACCTAGGCTTGATTACCGCCGGTTACCTGATTTACTTCAGCGACTCAATACGCTATGGATAGAAGCACGGGAAACGCCATCCCAGCGCGGGGATTGGAGCTAACTCATATGCTCCCGGTGCAACCAGTTAGCGCCTGTTCGATGAAGGAAAGGATTGGCGCGTTGTGGCTGGAGTGACAAAAATCAGTAACAAAAATAAGTGACAGAAGTCAGCGCCGGAAAAGGTCGCCCAGGGCCTGTTTCATGACTGCGCCACCGACCTCGGAAATAGCCTTGGTGAGAGGAATATCCTTGGGGCAAACCTCGACGCAGTTCTGCGCGTAGCCGCACTCCTGAATGCCGCCGTCGCCCATCAGCGCCGAAAGGCGTTCCCGCTCGAGCGCTTTGCCAGTGGGGTGGGTGTTGAACAAACGGACCTGCGCGATAGTCGCCGCGCCGACAAATCCGGTATCTTCGTTGAACTGCGGGCAAGCCTCCATACAGCAGGTGCAGGAAATGCAGCGCGAAATCGGGTAGGCCTGCTCCTGCTCTTCGGCGGTCATGCGGGGGCCGGGGCCAAGGTCGTAGGTGCCATCGATGGGCACCCAGGCTTTCACGGCTTTGAGATTTTCGAAAATCACGCTGCGGTCGGTGGCGAGATCGCGTACGACAGGGAACTTGGAAAAAGGCTCAAGGCGCAGCGGTTGCTCGAGGTTGTCGATGAGCGCGGAGCAGGCCATGCGGGCGCGTCCATTGATAAGCATGGCGCACGAGCCGCAGACTTCCTCGAGGCAATTGGAATCGTAGGTGATGGGTGTAGTCGGCTTGCCCTCGCGCGTGACGGGGTTGGCAGCGATCTCCATGAGCGAGGAAATTACGTTCATGCCCGGATGCCAGGCGAGTTCGAACTCTTCCCAGTAGGACGGCGAAGTGGGGATGTTCTGGCGCTTGATTTTTATGAGGACGGATTTATTAGCCATTAGGTCTGACTCTTCCCATTCTTCGTGGAGCCCCGGACGCGTTCGTCCGGGGAGCAGCGCCACAGAACTCACCACACTTATCATCTCGCCGCTTCGCTGGGCGGACGAAGGCGTCCGCCCCTCCATGTGTAAACTTATTTCACTGCGTCATACTTCCTCGGGCGTGGAGGAATCAGCGATACATCTACTGGTTCGAACTCAAACTTCGGCTCATCCGCATCCGGAGCGAAATAGGCCTTCGTCGTCTTCAGGAAATTCTTGTCGTCGCGGTCTGGGAAGTCGGGCTTGTAGTGTGCGCCGCGCGATTCGTCGCGCATGCGTGCGCCTTGCGCGATTACACGCGCCAGTTGCAGCATGTTGTAAAGCTGGCGGGTGAAGACGACGCTGGTGTTGGCCCACTGGGTGCGGTCGCTCAGGTTCACCTTGCCCAGGCGTTCGAGCAGTTCCACAATTTTCGCGTCGCTCTGTTGCAGGTTCTTGTTGTAGCGGATGACGGTGCAATCCTTGGTCATCAACTCGCCCAGTTCGCGCCACAGCCGGAAGGGATTCTCCGTGCCCTCGTTATTCATGATGAGGGAATTCGTCTCTTCCTGCTTTTTGCGCTCCGCTTCGAACACTCCGTTGCCATCGGGCAGGGCCTGCAAGCCGCGCGCATACTTCACGGCATTCGGTCCGGCGATGCCTCCTCCGTAGATGCACGAGACCAGCGAGTTCGCGCCCAGGCGATTCGCGCCGTGATACTGATACTCGCACTCGCCCGCGGCGAAAATGCCGGGGATATTCGTGGCCTGCTTGAAATCTACCCACATTCCCCCCATGGTGTAATGCATGCCGGGAAAGATCTTCATGGGCGTGTCGCGCGGATCGTCGCCCACAAACTTTTCGTAGATTTCGAGAATGCCTTCGAGCTTGCGGTCGAGAATCTTGCGGTCGATGTGCGTCAGGTCGAGATAGACCATCGGCTGGCCGTCGATGCCGAGGTTAAGCTCGTACACAACTTTGAAGATGGCGCGGGTAGCGACGTCGCGCGGAACCAGGTTCCCGTACTTGGGATACCACTCTTCCAGAAAATACCAGCGCTCGCCCGCTGGAATCGACTTCGGATCGCGTTTGTCTCCCGGCGTCTTCGGCACCCAAACCCGTCCACCCTCGCCGCGTGCGGATTCCGACATCAGCCGCAGTTTGTCAGTACCGGGAATCGACGTGGGGTGCACCTGGATGAATTCGCCGTTGGCGTAGTAACAGCCCTGCTGATAGAGCGCAGACTGCGCCGATCCGGTGCAAACCACCGAGTTGGTCGACTTGCCAAAGATCGCGCCAATGCCGCCGGTGGCGATGATGATGGCATCGGCAGGGAAGGTGCGGACCTCCATGCTGCGCAAATCGATGGCGGTGATGCCGCGCGAGACGCGGTTGCCATCGAGCACGGCCGACAAGAATTCCCAGTGCTCGTACTTCTTTACCTTGCCTTCGGATTCGTAGCGGCGGACCTGCTCATCGAGCGCATAAAGCAGTTGCTGGCCCGTGGTCGCTCCGGCGAATGCGGTGCGGTTGTATAAAGTTCCGCCAAAACGGCGAAAGTCGAGCAGGCCTTCCGGGGTGCGATTGAAGGGAACGCCCATGCGGTCGAGCAGATCGATGATGCCGGGCGCAGCCTCGCACATATCCTTGACCGGAGGCTGATTCGCGAGAAAGTCTCCGCCGTAGACTGTGTCGTCAAAATGAATCCAGGTCGAATCGCCTTCGCCCTTCAAATTCTTGGCCGCGTTGATGCCGCCCTGCGCGCACACCGAGTGCGACCGCTTTACGGGGACAATGGAGAAGAGATCGACATTCGCGCCCATCTCCGCGATCTTGATCACGGCCGCAAGTCCAGCGAGTCCGCCGCCTATCACAATAATTCTCGGTGCTGCTGCCATCGTTTCCTTATCTGGTTTCTGAGAATTGCTGGTTGTTGGTAACCGTCGTACCCGGCTCAACCGACTGCTGCGGGCGGGAGCGGAACGAGGTAAGGCTGGCCAATCCGGCCACAGTCAAGACAAAGAAGAGACCGAGGCACACGGCCAGGAAGCGCTTCTGCGCCTTCTCGCCTGAAACGATGCCCCACTTCGCCGAGAACAGCCAAATGCCATATGCAAAGTGCCACGACGCCGCTATCAGGCCCACAACATAAAACAAGAAAAACGGCGTGTAAAAGACTTCAGCCTGCACCTTGCCAAAAGAAGCGTTGGGATAGGCGTGCAGATCGATTCCGGTAAAGCGCATGGTGTAGGTATGCCAGACGATATAGATAAAGGCGATGCCGCCGGTCCAGCGTTGCGCGGTGTACATCCAATTGCCGGTCCAGGGATATTCGCCAACGTTGCTGTCGCCGCGGTACCAAATATAAAACCCGTAGAGGGCGTGGAACAAAATCGGCAGCCAGATGCCAAACAGCTCAAGAAAAAATACCAGCGGAAGGTTCGCCAGAAAGCTCACCTGCCGGGCATAGGCCTCAGGGCCGGTGATGGCCGTGGAGTTCGAAACCAGAATATGTTCGAACAAAAACGCGCCCACGGGCACGATGCCCGAAAGTGAATGCAGGCGGCGCAGGACAAATGAGATCCCATGGCCGGCCCGTAACGGCGCCACGCCGTGCGTTGCACCTTTTACTTTCGAGACAACTGGAGCAGTAGAACTGGCTGCTGACGCCACGCGTCGCTCCTTATGATTTCTGAGTCATGATTTCTGATTCGCCCTGCGTACCGGACCCTGCTTGTTGGTTCGATGATGGCAAAATAACTTTTTATTATCCGGCGGAGAGAGAAGCGAAGTCAAGAAAAGGGTGGTGGTAGTGCCTCAGTTTGAAACGCGTGCGATATAAAGGCCAATAAAGACAAGGCCACCCAGCAAGTAGATGACAACATACAACCAAAACCTCTTTGGTTCTTTGGAACGATCTACAAAGGGCTGGCGTCTGTAGCGCGTGTTTAACGTTTCCCCAGTGAGCAAGGAAGCTACGCCTATCAGAAAGAAAACGATTCCACCGAGCAGTAAGAACCGACGATCAACTGTCATGAACGTTTCTTGTAAGGCCCGCGCTTTGCAGGCTTCGGAAGGTAATTGTCCGCCATTTGGACGATCTCTTCAAGACTCCAAACGTGATCACTCAGGCCAGCGGCCATGCTTGGCGTGATCCGCAGCGTCCTGTGGATTCTGCCAAAGTTGTAATAGACCGCGTGGATCGCGATCATCGCCGCGTGATTCTCAAACTTCTTGGAGAATGCGTTTGTCAGGCGAGTAAAGCGCCTCATGCCCATCCGCATAGTGGATAGTGCCTCAGTTTGAATTTGGCGTGTTGTGAGCATCTAAGATTGGCGTAAACTTGGGATATGGAAACGATAGGACGTGAAATTTTTATCCAAGGGCTAGGGGGAATGATCGCATGCGAATGCCAGGGGTGCGGATGGACGGTCGCAACTCCATTTGTGGAAGGCGAGCCAGCCAGAGAGACGGCACAAAGAGAGTTCGATTCCCATCGCTGTGAGGATTATCCGATCGGTAAAGAAGTGGTCAATGGCTAACTAAAGATCCGCACCAGTCCAGGAACTCCCGGAAGGCCGCGCCGCGATGACTGTATCTCGATTTTTCTTCCGCGCTTAGTTCGGCAAATGTTTTTCCGATCGCTGGAAAATAAAACAGCGGATCGTAGCCAAAGCCATTGGTTCCGCGCGGAGCATCCAGAATAATTCCTTCGGCCGTCCCGCGAAATGTTGCCAGCGTTTCGCCGTCGCGGGCGGCGGCGAGGACGCAGACAAATCTTCCGGTCCGCTTCTCCGGAGGAACTTCTTTCAGCTCGCGCAGAATGCGCGTGTTGTTGGCTTCGTCATCGGTATTCGCATCGGCCTCGTGCGGCTCTTTATTCTGCAGATCGGGAGCCGCGTAGCGGGCAGAGTGTACGCCGGGGGCGCCGTTCAGCGCGTCGATCTCCAATCCGGAGTCGTCCGCGACAACGATTTCATTCGGAACATAGCGGCTATAGACTTCGGCCTTCTTGCGCGCGTTGGCCTCGAACGTCAAACCGTCCTCGCCGACGGCGGGCAGGGAAGAGAAGTCAGGAATGCAGGAAATTTCCACTCCGAAACGCGCTGCGGCTCCGGCGAAGTCCCGCAACTTGCCGGCATTCGAAGTCGCAATCAAAATTCTTCTCATAAAGTGAACTTGTCATCCCGAGCGAAGCGAGGGATCTTGGTGTTTGCCGACATCGATACCGGCGGTGCGCGGCAGGAACCAAGATCCCTCGCTTCGCTCGGGATGACATCCTTTTGGTGGATGACAATTAGTGGATGACTATAGATGACAATATAGTGGATGACTATAGATGACAATAATTGTAAAGGCGCATCCGCAATACTATCGTCAGTCGGATGCAGGTGGCGCTGACGGTTTTCGTAGTAACACGAGGATCAGCAACAGCGCGAGCAACGAAATCCAAGGGCTGAGCTTTCGATCCCAGGTGCGAACAAAAGTGATCTGAACCCGGTTCGCTCCAGCCTCGACGGGAACCAGCATTTGCCCCGTGCCCTCGAGCGTGCCGGCCTGCACCGGCTGGCCGTTTACTTCTACGTGCCACGCCGGATAGTTAAATAGACGTAACGCAAGATTGTCAGGAGCAGACATTTCAGCCGTGAAGACTTTGCGCTGCGCGCTCCAGTCCGTGACCCGGATGGAAGCGTGGGCTGTGCCTTCCACGGTTACGCGGCGAGCATCTTTGTCCACGTCGAGGGGCGGCTGGGTTCCGACGGGAGTGTATTCGTCAACTCCCTCGTATCCTGCGCCAGTGGCCATGAAGTCCTGCATTTCGCGCAGGTCGGCGGGGTGGTCCCACCAGGGAGCCTGAAAATGCAGCCACACAAAAGCCAGCGCACAGAGCATCGCCACGTACACTGCCACACGCGCAGTCCACCTTCGGAAGCCCATCGTGGTAAGCAGCATGAACGGAATTCCCAGGCACAGTAGCAGCCTCCAGGGAAATTGCACGAACCGCAGCTTGGGAAGGATGGTCCACAGCGGACCGGTAATCGACAGCATTAGCACGGCGCAAACCGCGGCCCAGGTCACGAGCAAATACCACAATTCGCGCCGGCGCATGCGCCATTTCCGTGCAGCCCAGGCAGCCGCGAGAGTCAGCAGGATCTCGGCGACCGCGACAGTAGAAACAAGATGGTCGAAAGCGTCATGATCCGGGTCGCTGGTATGGGCAAACAGAAAACTATCCGCTGGGCGCACACCCGGAGAGACAGCTTCGGCAATGTTGATCCACTTCTGTTCGTAGATGGCGGGCAACAAATAGAAGGCCGCCAGGGCAGCGCCCAGCAGCACGGCGAATATTCCCGTGATCAGAATGCGAGGCGAACGCCGAACACAGGCGTAGACCACGATCAACAACGCAAGGGAATAGTGGATCATGACCGCCGCAGGCGCGTTGATTAACCAGGACGCTGCCAACAGAAGCGCCAGAAAAACGGTCACGCGCTGGCCCTTCTCTTCGGTTCTCAACACAAGTAACAGCAACAGAGGAAGCAAAGAACTAGCCAGCAGTTCGGCAAAGGCGCTTCGCCAGTAGACAATGACGAGGTGATAAGGATTGACCGCGTAAAACACCGCGGCGAAGGTGGCGTCGCGCCGTTCAAGCCATTGCCGCGAGAGCAGGAACATGGAAATTCCTGCGGCAACAAGAGTCAGGAAGATGTAAATACCGGGTACGACGGTCCAAGGAAAGACCGCTCTGAGCGCGGCTCCCAGAGTCCACGATGCGGGAGGATAAAAAATGAAACGCGGCTCGCCGTATCCGAACTGCGCCAGCGCCGCCCAGCGTGGGTAGAGGATGCCCTGCTTCCACTGCCCGAAAACTTCCAGCCACGAATACAAGTGGAATTCGAAATCGTGACCGGAGGGAAAGCCGCTAAAGAAGAAGGGGATTTCAACCGCGAATGCCGCTGCGGCGATCGCGAGCAACGGCGTCCATCTCAAACTGGCGGGACGATGCGTGGTCGTGCCCGGTTGGAGCGAGCGATTTCCCGGCCCGGATTTTGTGCTTGCCCCCAGGTGTGGTCTGTCCGATTTAATGCAGATTTAACATTCTTGAAACGACTGCGAAATAACGAAGAACTACTGTACTCGCAACGGGGTGGATCAGACCACGGAGAGTTGAGGAGCCTGGCCTAGACGGGGTCCGGGCTCTTCAGCCTCCGAAAATGTCCACCCTTAGGCCTCTCGCCACCTCGCCACTGCCATCTGCCTAGGTTTTCCTTTGCATCTTTCCAAAACCTGCCAGCACGCCAACCGCGAGAGGCGTTTTGCCGCACACTAGTTTAAGGGATCGAACGAAGATGGATTGAGGGTGGTGGATTGCCAGAAGAAAGTTAGAATTGCTGATTTTTGATTGCTGATTAGAAAAGCCCGCACGGACGTTCCGCAATCAACAATCAGAAATCAACAATCAGCAATCACCTTACGTCGCGACCGCCTCACCAGACCGTTGACGACGAAGCTCAGCCATAAAGTCATCTTCTTGCAGCGTGGATCCCTGGCGAAGCAGCTCGAGCAAAGAGTCTTCCAGATGCTCGCTCTTGGCAGTTTCGTCGCCAGCGTCGGTCGAGGGGCTGAATTGAGTTAAGTCTGCTTTCAGCGCGCGTGGAGAAACACTCAGCTGCGGCGTGGTTGCAGGCTTGCTCTGCAGCAAGCTAATCAACTGTTCGACGTGGGCTCGTTGTTCCGCGGTGCGGGAAGGGAATTCAACCCCCATACCGCGGCCGGGATGAGTGACCCGCACGATTCCTTCAGTGTGCACGGCCATCTCTTCGGTTTTCAAACAGAGCTCGACTAATGCGCGTTCCGGAAAAGGCGAGTCGGTTTCGACGTAGCATCCGCCGAGACTGAGGTCGGTGAGCTTGCAGTGAGGAACCATCTCTTCGGGTGGGGTGCCGAGGCTGGTCGCCGCCGCCTGCAGCCAGACCTGCAGCCGGCTCTTTATCGTGTCGTCCAAGTCAATAAAGTGAACCCCGGTCTGCCCGTTGGGATTCGCCCATGCGACCTGGCCATAGCCGTCGAGTTCGGTTCCGTTTGGCAATTGAAACTTAACCTGGAGCATAGCCCCCGCGGTCTGGGGTTCGGCGGTAAGAACGTCCATGCCGGTCTCGCTGAGATCGAGAAGGATTCCCTCTGTTTTGCGATTGTCGGGCAGAGTAATCTCAACTGCAGCTTGCACGGGGACCCGGTAGGCACGCCGGCGTTCACGCCTCAGGAGTGCGGTCAGGGCTCGCAGGCCGGCTTTGGCACTCTCCTCGGTGACCGGTTTGTAGAGCACGAAATGCGCGCCGAGCGTGAGAAGATTGCGGGCCTTGGCTTTTTCCGCGATCAGAGCCACGGTCACAGGCGGGTTTTCGGGATTCAGCCGCCGAGCCTCTTCGACTACTTCCGAGGCAGATTCCGGCTCATCGAAATCAACGATAATCGCGTCGAACTTTTGCTGCTGAAGATGGCTCACCGCGCTCGCGAGATCGCTGAAACGCTCCATCGCGATCCCGCAGGCCGGGAGCACCCGGCCCAGGACATCGGCAACGGAATCGTCAGTGGAAACCAGCAACGCCAGAAGGGTCATAACTTGAGTCCCCGCCCGAACCAAGGCGGCGAGATTATGGCCAGCGAGGCGCCGTTGGCCGCGCTCCTTTGGAAGGCGCAGCGTTGGAGCCCGCTTTCGCGGCCATTGCGTCAGAATGGGTCGACGGCTCGTCGACTTCCATCAAGACTGCGTTATCTTCGTCATCGTTTTCAGCCAGCAAGGGAGCAACCTCGCGCAGTTTCTCCGCCGCCTGCTGAAGCATTTCGATCTGTTTTCCCAGTTGGGCGTACTTGGTCTGCTTCTGCCGCAACACCTCATGGATATCCTTCATACGTCCCCCTGTAGCGAATGTAAGGAGGGTCCGCGGCAGCGTCAACGGTAATCCCCCTTTGCGGGTTACCGGGGTAATTTGCGGAGTTGCTGAGAAGTAACAGTTCGGGGAAAAAGCAAAAGCCCTGCGCGCTGGCAGGGCTTCTGTGAAGCAGATTATAAGGATCGAACTCAGGTTCGGAACTTAAGCTGAAGGAGTCCGGCTAAACCAACCAGCCCAGTCCCTAGCAGCGCGAGAGTACCCGGCTCAGGAACGGTGCCGACCAAGGTATTGCCGCTGCCGAAGGTCGCGGTTCCCCACCATCCATTCTTGCCAGTGAAGAAGAAATTCTGCGAAGTCCCGCCGCTGTAGGTCTGCCCGTTGAACCAAGTGCCGCTGATGCCGCCAGCGATCACCCATTCGTTCTGAGAGGCGTTTACCAGAGCGATGGTAACCGGACCGGTGAACTTGCCGGAGAAGATGATTCCGTTCGGAAGGCCATCTGTGCCGTTCCCTGTGATGGTGAAGCTGCCACCACCCTGAAATGTGGAGACGTTGCCGGTCGTCGAGATAAACGCGCCGGTTGAAAAGCTCAAAGTACCCAGGTTCGATCCGGTAATCTGGCCGCCCCCGCCAAAACCTGTGACAGAAATGACTTCTGATCCAGTAAGTGTCAGGCCTGAGTTGCAGCCCTTGAGGGTGCCTCCGCTGCTGCTGAAATCCACTTGGTCCGCAAACGCCGCCATGGGCAACGCCAAGGCCAGTAGAGTGAACAACAACATCCGCTTCATAATCGCTTCCTCCTGGTACGCGCTGGGAGAACTATTTATCCACAACTCTTTGGGGGGTTTTAAGCCCCCAGCTTTGGCCAGAGAGAGAAATTCAACGTCATTTTTAGCATGTGAGAGACCAAACCAAGAACTGATCTAAAATGCTGATTCTAAAACTGATCGCTCCAGGAGCAGCGGAACGTCTACTAAGCGAAGTTGCAAAGCGATGCACACTTGGTCGTGCTTGTTGCATATGCAAGACTTCGAGCGCGCCGCCCCCGCCCGGTGAATTCCTCTCCAATCCCGCCCTTCGAACCACATGGATTCCCTTACCCTCCTCGTGCCACTTCCATGGCACAAAAGTGTCATTCACAGCCGCCCGGACCGGGGGTAGGGTAGCTGATGAGCAGTTCTGGGGGAGGGCTGTTCGGGCGCCCCGAAACTCGAAAGGGTTTCGGGGCGTTCTTAATTTTTGGGCGCATTCTCTGATTTGATCAGGCGCTTGCATTCCGCCGAAATCTCCAGATAATTTCCCTGGGCCGACCTCGTTATCCCTATCAAACCTTATTCCTATCAAACTGTCGCGTTCGGCCCAATCAGTTCTCGAAGCCGGTGAGAAAGATTCGCGGCCAGTGACCTGTAAAAACGTGACGCAAGGTGAGGGAAGATCTCGAACAGGCCCTCGAGAGTAGAGCGATCCAGCTGGTAAGCTTCCACGTCGCCCTGCGCAACCACATTGACGCTGGCGGGTGCGTCCTCCAGGAACGACATTTCTCCACAGATTTCTCCGGGACCAATCTCAGGATACGGTGGCGTGGTTCGAATTTGCACTCGCGCCGTTCCGCTGAGCAGCAGAAATACTCCATTCGTTTTCTTGCCCTTGTTCACGATGGTTTGCCCCTTGCTGAAGCGAACGCGGGCGGCCTTGTCGGCCACCAGGGTCCAGTCATTCGGGGTGAGGTAGAGCAATCCGTGTTTGGACGACGACAGGACCGACAGGTCCTGATTGATAACCTTGGCCATGGATTCCGCACGCCCGCTTCCTGAAGACTTCCCGCAAAGATCTCAGGAGCCAATCACAACAGGGTGAGTCAAGCCTATCAGAAAAGGGATTCCATGCATCGCACCGGAATCCCATTGGATACGGAGTACTGCGGAATTTCTGGAGTTTGAACCGCAGCATTGCTTGGTGCGGACATCACAATTCTCGGAACCAACCTGACCGGCATCACCAGCGTGACCTTCAACGGCACGTCGGCGGTGTTCACCCCCGGAACCTCTTCGTACCTCACAGCCACCGTGCCTACCTGTGCGACCTCCGGCGTAGTCGACGTAGTCACCTCAAGCGGAACGCTGCAGAGCAACGTGAAGTTCAAAGTGACGAAGTGAGATTGTTGCAATAGCGACGGCTCGGCTTTTCCGCGCCTGCGGACAATTCACGGCAGCGAAACTGAGCATGGCAACAAATCACCGGCTGAAGTGAACTCAAAGAAGCGGAGGTTTCCTCCGCCATCCGTCAATCTGACCAACATCACTCGCTGCCCCGCCTCCCTGACAAGTTCGGGGAAGAACTGCCGCTGACTTGGACGGACAGATTCTCTAGAACTCTTAACCTCAATGAATGCGCACGTTCGCTTGCCAAGAGTCTTGAAGAGTATGAGATAGTCCGGGTGGCTCTCGGGCCTACGGTTGCTATATGCAGCGCAGCGGAGAAACATTTCCCGGAGTTCGGCGCTTTGTTTCCAAAACGTGATGACTCGCCGATAGCGGGCTTGCTCTCCGAGGAAATACGCTCGCTGCTTTTCGTAGTAGGCGCCCCACGGACCCGGATCGGGATACCAGCGATCTAAGTAGCGGCCGAGTTCTGCTCCGTTGAACTTCTTCAGATCGTAGTTGAAGTGAAAGATTCTTCCCTGGTTGATCCTCTGCGGAGCCTCCCGCCGTTCTTTCCGCTCCCCACGCCAGTTCTTCCTTAACGGCCTCTCGTCGAGCCGAGTCGGGAAGCCGTCTCGGTGATACTCGAAAGCCCAAAACAGATCGACAGTCCGGAGGCAGGAGTGGCCCTTGTCGCTGCACCATTTCTCGAACGCCAGTTCGAATCTGCCCGGTTTCGGGCCATTCACGCCCATTAGCCAGCGACCGTGCCAGACACCCAGATCTCGGTCTCTCAAGGTCTTGGAGCCGCCCCACCACTGGCGGCATCCCATGTTCCCGATTGGTGCGAACGGCGTTTTCATTCTCAATTCAGCATGGCCCGACTCACACGATTATTTCGGCGACTAGAACCGATCACAAGTTACGCTTAGGCTACAAAATCGGCCGCCGATTGAGTTGAAGAGCGGTAAGTCTAGCGCGAAGGGGGTCGAGGAAGCAGCGCAGACCCGTCGACAGTGAAATGGCGATTTCGTAACAGTTGAGGCAGAAAGTGGCTGTCAGGCCGTCTACCGCAATCGCGGGGAGAAATCGGTTAGGGCCATGTAGGTGGAGTCGACCTTTTCCACGAGTTTGCCGTTCGCCTCGGATTTCTCTTTGACACTCTTCCACTCCGGGTCGTCCTGGAATGATTTCCAGTTGGCGGCTGCCGCTTCGCGGCTGGGATGCTGAAGAATGTAGATCAGCGTGTTGCTTTTCTCCGGCTCATCGAGAGGCGTCCAATAAGCCACACTCTTTATTCCGTGGCGGTCAAAGATTTTTATGGTGTGTTCGCGGAAGCGTGACAGCAGGTCGCTCAATTTTCCCGGAGCCGCATGATAGACGCGAAGCTCGTAGACGCCAGCCTCGGCGTGTGCAGGATTGCCGTTGTCTTGCTGAGCAGCAGCCCAAAGTGATGCCGGAAACAATGTTGCCGCAGGAAGCGCCTGGAGTAACGTTCGTCTTTTCACGGCAGAAATTCTAGCAGAACCAGCGAGCAAGAAAGTGCGGAGTCGACGGACTCCGCACAGGGTTTATCGAAATTGCGCAAAAGCGGCGTCTATGCGGCTTTTGCCACGTTCGACCGTAGCGATCGAAAGCCCGCTCGAATCTCTTCCGAAAGAAGCTGGGGCTGCTCAAATGCTGCGAAGTGGCCGCCTTTCGGGAGCCGGTTGTAGTGGATGAGCTTGGGATACGCCTGCTCGGTCCAACTCCGTGGGGCTGGATAGAGTTCGTCAGGGAAGACGCTCACGGCAACTGGGATGTTGACGCCTTTAGCATTGAAATACCCGCCATAGCCAAAATACTCCCAATAGAGGCGGGCGCCGGAAATAAACGTATTCGTCAACCAGGCAATGGTGATGTTGTCGAGAACATCGTCACGCGTGAGGCCTTCGGATTTTCCTTCGAAAACGCGCGTGATCAGCTCGTAGCTGCGCGCGTCGTGATCGAGGAAGTAAGCCGCCAGGCCGACGGGTGAGTCTGCGATTCCGTATAAGGTCTGCGGCCGCAGCCCCATCTGGTATCCATAGGCGATTCCTTTTTGATAGACGAATTGCAAACGTTCGTAAGCGACCTTTTCATCGGCCGAGAGACCTGCTGGCGCAGGCGCGCCGGCAAAGGCCGCCGCGTCAATTTCGACTGGAAAGATGCCCGGCATATTGCTGTGAATACCGAGCAATTCCGGAGCCGCCTGCACTCCCATCTGATCGACGATGACAGCGCCCCAGTCGCCGCCCTGCGCTACAAATTTCGTGTACCCGAGACGCTTCATCAGCGTGACCCACGCGCGCGCAATATGCGCGGGGTTCCAGCCAGGAGCAGTCGGCTTGCCCGAAAACCCGTACCCCGGCATCGACGGAATCACCACGTCGAAGGCATCTGCTGCGCTTCCGCCATGTGCCGTAGGGTTGGTCAGCGGCTCGATGATCTTCATCTGTTCGATGATCGAGCCGGGCCACCCGTGGGTGACAATCAACGGCAACGCATTTTGATGTTTCGAACGGACGTGAATGAAATGAATGTCCAGCCCATCGATCTCGGTGATGAACTGCGGCAGGGCGTTCAGTTTCGCCTCAATCTTGCGCCAGTCGTACTCTGTCGCCCAATAGCGAGCGAGAGCTTGAGTCGTCGCGAGCTGCACGCCTTGGGTTGCATCGGTGACCGTTTCTCGTTCCGGCCACCGTGTGTTGTTGATCCGCCTGCGTAATTCGGTCAGTTCCGCTTCCGGGACATTCACATGGAACGGGCGGATTGCATTCTTGTTATCTGCCGGCTTGCTGCCTTGCTGTGTAGAGACTGTTTGAGTCATGGGCGTCCTCCTAGAGTATTTTTTGTTAACGTACATAGGGTCGCGTCGGATGCGATGAGCGCATCTGAACAGAACAGTGGAACCGGAACAATTGGACGATGGTATTGGCGATACCTTCGTATTAGTCGAAGGAGAGCAGTAGGTTGGGTCTTCTTCGTTCGAGTCGTGAGCCAGCGGTTGAACGTCAGCCTTGGGAACCTCTGGATGGCTGTCGATTATGTCGCCGACATCGAAAACCATTGTTAACGTGCCGTTACACTCGTGGCTGCTCCCGGTGTACACTTTCTGCGCCTACCCTGATCCTCCGCTGCCTTTCCCCTATTGGAGGCAGCGATTGCAAATTGCGGCCTTTCTATTCAAGCGGATTCAAACGCCCCGGGCTCAGCTTTAAAGTGTGATGGCAATCCGGCATTATCGACCTGGGCTCGAAGCTTCACGCGACGCGGGTACCCTCTGAAGGTGCGCGTTTGGCAAGGAAAGGGGCAATATGTTCCGGGCGGAAACCTACTCCAACGATCCGGGCTGGAAACCTGCGGAGATACGGAAACCACTGAAGCAGCTTCAACGGCCACGGGAGGCTGAGGGGTCCGGTGCCTGCTAAAACGCGCCGGATGATCCGGTTTTGAATTGCGAGCTGCAACCGTTGTGTCGCTACGGTCGGGAAGTTACGTCGCTTCTGGACAGCCTGCAGGTCTTCGGGCGAGAGGGTTCCGGCACGCAGTTTTGGGCTCAGGATATTTGCCGTTGCGACCGCGTCCTGAATGGCCAGATTGATGCCAACTCCTCCGATCGGCGACATCGCGTGCGCGGCATCGCCGATACAGATGAGCCCCGGCCGGGACCACTTCTTAAGGCGATCAACTTTCACGGTCAAAAGGCTGACCTGGTTCCAATCGTGCAGTTCCTGGACGCGATCACGCAGGAACGGTTCCATTTCGGCGATTTCGCGCTGAAAAGCGGGCAGCCCGCGCTGGCGCACTTCCTCCGCCGCGCCCTTGGGGATCACAAAGGCAGCTTGCCAGTAGGACTCGCGATTGATGAGCACGAGCATATTGCCGGGCTCAGCGTGGCCAAACGTCTGAGCAGGATCGCTCTCTCGGCGGCTCAAACGCATCCACATCACATCCATCGGCGCGCCCATGTCTCTAACGTCCATCTTGGCGCGCTGCCGGACTATGGAATGGCGGCCATCGGCGCCGACCGTGAGATCCGCTCGAACATCCATTTCGCCTTGTTTCGTCTTGGCGCGCAAACCAACCACCACGCCGTTTTCTTCGATAAGGTCGGTTGCCTCCGCCTCCATGATCAAGCGGAAGTTCGAATACCCGCGAGCCTGATCGACAATAAAATTGAGGAAATCCCACTGCGGCATGAGAGCCATGAACTTGCAATGCGTGGGCAAATGAGTGAAGTCGCCCAACGTAACCGCTTGCTGGCCGACCCGCGCTGAGATGGCGGTTAATTGCTCGTGAGGGCGCTTGAGAAATTCGTCGAGAATTCCCAACTCGTGAATCAGATCGAGAGTGGAGGGATGAATCGTATCGCCGCGGAAATCGCGAAGAAAGTCTTTGTGCTTTTCAAGGACGACCACATCGACGCCGCCGCGGGCGAGAAGGAAGCCAAGCATCAGTCCGGCAGGCCCGCCACCAGCAATGCAACAGCGAGTGTGAATTGCTTCCTTCATGTCTCTAGTCAGATGCCCGCTCGGCTTCCCAGAGTTGGTGCGAGGGCGTAGAATGCGGTCGAATTGCCGGGCTGCCGACCTGAGTCCTCGAAGGAGAATCCTACGCCATGCGAACGCTTGCGAGAACTCGAAAAAACGGGTCGGCACGAACCACTGCACTGGCGAATCAACTGAAAAAATACGCGCTCATTCTCGTGGCAATATTTCTGTTTGTCCCGGCAAGCCTCGGTCACGGATTCGCGCAGGCCACCATTCCCGATACCCCGGCTGGCAAAGTCTTGCATGCATGGCTCGATGCCTTCAACAGCGGCGACCGGACGAAGATCGAGGCTTACGTCAAAACCTTCGATCCGAAGGAATCCGCCGACTTCATGTTGACATTCCACAACCAGACTGGCGGATTCGACTTGCTCGCGATCGAGAGCAGCGAACCGAAGTTGATCAAGTTCCGTGTAAAAGAAAAGGCAAGCCCCACCGTCGCCATCGGAAGTATTCAACTCAACGACGCTCAGCCGCCAACCATCGAGAACTTCGGGATACGCGCGATTCCTCCCGGCGCGGTGGTGGAAAATATAAAACTGGATGCTGCCGCCCGGCAGCGCGTGCTCGACGGTGTAGAGTCCAATTTAAAAGAGTCCTACGTCTATGCGGAAACTGCGAAAAAAATGAACGACGATCTTCGCGAGCGCCAGAAGCGCGGAGAATTTGATGCCGTCACGGATGGCGACGTCTTCGCGGCTCTGCTCACCAAGGATTTGCAGGCAGTCAGCCATGACAAACACCTGCACGTGGATTACAGCCCTTACAAACTTCCGAATCGCGACAATAAGAATGACGAGCCCACTCCCGAGGAAAAGGAAATGCGCCGGAAGCAAGCGGAGCGCGCGAACTGCGGCTTCGTGAAAGCCGAGATTCTGACGGGCAACATCGGTTACCTGAAATTTAACTTCTTCGCAAACCCTGAGTTCTGCGGCGCGACCGCCATTGCCGCCATGAACTTCCTCGCCCACGTCAATGCCATCATCTTCGACCTTCGCGACAACGGCGGAGGCGATCCCGACATGATCGCCCTCATCTCAACCTATCTCTTTAATAAGCCCACTCATCTGAACGATCTCTACAACCGGAAAGAGGACGAAACCACACAGCACTGGACCTTGCCTTACGTTCCCGGCAACCGATTGCCGGACGCGCCAGCTTTCGTGCTGACATCGAAAATGACCTTCTCTGGTGCGGAGGAATTCAGTTACAACTTGAAGAACCTCAAGCGCGCGACCATTGTCGGCGAAACCACCGGCGGAGGCGCGCATCCGGTCTCCGGCCATCGCATCGACGATCACTTCATGATCGGAGTCCCATTCGCTCGCGCCGTCAACCCGGTGTCAAAGACGAATTGGGAAGGCACAGGTGTTGCGCCGGATGTTCCCGCGAACAGCGCTGAGGCCCTCGACGTAGCGGAAAAATTGGCGACTGAAAAAATTCAGTCGAAGTGATGGGCTTGATTGTGGCCGTCGCTCATTCTCTCTACTCTAGTTCTCAGCATCAAGGCGCGTAGTGAGTAAAGACAAGGTCGGTCGCTTTGGCCTTCTCGTGGCAAGGGAAGCAGCTCTTCATAAACGCCGCGTCGCCAGCTTTGCCGTCCGCGAAGTGACCGAAGCCCCAGCCGCCGGTTGCGGCGTACTTGGTCGAATCCTTGACCATAAACTGAATGTTCGTGGGAGCACCGGGAACGAAAGATTGAGCCTGGCCAAAAACTTTGTTGTTTTCATCGGACGGGACGTTACGGTAATGCAGAGCGGCAATGATCGTGCCATCCGGATACGGAAGCTTCCCGTCACGGAAGGCGTTGAACGCTACATCGTTGCCCAGGACGGCGCCTAAACTGTTGAGGTTGCCTGCTTCATGGGCCGAGGAAATCCACTTCCAGTCGCGGTACCCGTGTGGAATTTCGGTAACGTAAGGGGCGGATTGCCCGTCCGCGTGTCCCGGCGCAGGAGCAATGAGGACGACAATGCCGGCTATCGTTGCAACTGCGACCAAGAAAAATGTGACGTGTTTCATAAGTTCCTCCGTTCCAAATGCTTAGGAAACTGAAATCTACAGCCGTAACAATTTCGCCCGAGAGCTGATGTCGATAGCATTTTCAATCGCCAGCAGCCAGGCGGAACGTAGGCGCGCAACAACAATACAGGAAATTTTGTCGCAGGTTTATGGACCTTTCAACGCCCCCGGCTTCTTCGCGACACCCTTCGCTGTGTCCTTAGCGTCTCGCACTTTAATAATTGCGTTGAGGCTTTCTTCGCGCTGATGCTTCGCGATGTACCACTCTTTGACAAGAATTTCGATCAACTCGATGAGGAGTTGCGCTTCGTCCGGGTCCACATCGACGATTATGTTGATGTCTTTCTCCATGTGAGCGCCGATGTTGCCGATCTTGCGCACTGCATCTATCGCGTTCCACGTCAGGGGATCAGTCTTGTCTTTGATCGCTTCGATTTCATCCACCAGTCGGGCCTTCGATACTCCCCAAAATCCCCTGATGATTCCTTGAAGACATCTGCGTGAAAGTGTCGCGGACGCTTTGGGGCTGAGATCTCGAATCAAACAGGCTTCCACGTAGTCATCACGGATTGCCTGTGGAACGTAACTAGGAAAAACCTTCGCGGCGGACGGAGGGATTAACGTCCATCTCCGCAGCAATTTCGCGTTGTCCCACCTTACATCTCCTCCGTAGAGATCTGTGCGGTCCACCGAAAACATAGCCGCGTTGAGCGAAAATTTTTGGCAGTCTGGGTTCGGACAGACAATCATTTGAACGGCGACACTCCGGTAACCGTCTGCATTCGCAAGGTCGAAATTGCTCTGAAAGGATTCCGTTGTATTAGTGATCGTCGTGGCACGTTCGCAGTAGGGGCAAGTCCAAGGGAACGCCATATTCTTCCGTCGCCTCGTTCCTCAAGAATGGGCACAATTCTGGTACAAAATCAAGGGGCACCGTCAACGGGTGCCCCTAAGCTATTGAAAGATGGTGCGCCCTGAGAGATTCGAACTCCCGACCTTCTGGTTCGTAGCCAGACGCTCTATCCAGCTGAGCTAAGGGCGCAAATTCTGGTTGGCAGGAGAACTCGCTCGTGAATTATAACGGAAGTCGCTCGCCGCTGGGAATCGATTGCCTAGAACGATGGCTAGGAACAATCGCCATTCCTCAGCCAGAATTGCTAAGTCCGGCGGAGTGCCGCTGACCTAAGGTCTTTACCCAACAAGTCTGTCCGTCAGCTCTGCACTTGGCAATCCCTAATCGTTATCCGCAATTTTCTCCAGCCGCATGAGACTTTTCAACAAGTTTCGGCCTGATTGTTGCCTTCATTAGCAAAAGTAAATCTTTCCAGCCGCAGAGCATTTCCTACAAAGTGAAAACTGGCTGTAGCGTGTGTTTTGAGGGCTTTACGGATGGCAAGCCATGTGCACTAGAAAGAGCAGACGAAGTGGCGCGCAACGGGGCGCTCCAAGGACGACTTCGGCCAGAGGTTTTCTTGGACGCCCCTTGCATTAACCCGCTCTTGAGTTAAGCAGCGAATCCCCCATCCGAAAGACAAGCCCTCCCCCCAGCGCTTGCTCTAGTTAAAACGCCCCGGTCGGTCGTCAGCCGACTCCAGTTCCCTCAACCCAACTTCTAAACCAACGCAATCTGTTCCCGCACATCGACTCCAGCCTGCCGCAGCAGCTTGGCAATCGCGTCGGCCTTCATGCGCGACGCGTCGAACTCCACCCGCACCGTACGCTCCCGCTCGTTAAACTGCACTCGCCGAACTCCATAGACCTCGCGCATACCGTCGATGGCCCTTAACTCAGTTTCGCCGGGCGTAGCGCCGTAACGAAAAAGAACATCCAGATAAGTCATGGGATAATCCTTTGCTTTCTTAGGAATCCGACTCCAGGCTCGTGCCCGCTGAATCCAATATAAAGCATCGTCCATCGAACAAACAGGGAACAAGCCGGCTCACGGTTTATCAGCACTGGTTTATCAGCACCCGGTTAAAAGGAGTAAAGTTTCTTTATTCCGGCGAACCAAGCCGGCGCGCCGCTCCGCATGTCCACAAAACCGTCCAATCAAGCCTCGACCGCCGAACGCGACCCAGTCTGCGGGATGAGTGTTAATCCGGCCACCGCGAAACATATCCACTCCCACAGCGGAACGAATTATTACTTCTGCTGCGCTCCGTGCGTAGAAAAATTTAGAGCAGATCCTGCCAAGTACTTGAATGAAACTCCAGCGCGGGGCTCATCCGGAGTGATCTTGCCTGGAATGCCCCTGCCCGGACTTGTGACGCCCGGCTCCGCCGTGGGCCTTGCCTATGTCTGTCCGATGTGCCCGGAGGTCTATGAGCCGAAACCGGGCGCCTGCCCCTCGTGCGGGATGGCGCTTGAAGCAGAAGTTCCCGTAGCCTCCACGCGCACCGAATACACCTGCCCCATGCATCCGGAAATCGTGCGGCTGCAACCCGGCTCATGTCCTATCTGCGGCATGGCCCTCGAACCGCGCACCGTTACCGCAACTACAGAAGAGAATCCCGAACTGCGCGACATGACCCGCCGCTTCTGGGTAAGCCTCGTTCTCACCGCCCCGCTATTCGTAATGGCGATGGCGCCCATGATTTGGCACGGTCTGAAAATCAGTTTCGACCTCGAGATATACGGTTTGCTCATTAACCTGCCAAGGCTCGAGTTCCTGCTAGCCACGCCTGTGGTCCTCTGGGGCGGATGGCCGTTCTTCCAACGCTTCTGGACTTCGCTTCTAAATCGCAGTCCCAACATGTTCACGCTGATCGGCATGGGCACGGGCGTGGCCTATGGATACAGCGTCGTGGCCACACTTGCACCGCAGATTTTTCCTCCGTCGTTGCATGGCATGGGCGGTTATCCCGATGTCTACTTCGAAGCCGCAGCGGCCATCACCACGCTTGTCCTACTCGGTCAAGTAATGGAGTTGCGCGCCCGCAGCCGCACCAGCGCAGCCATTCGCGCCCTCCTCGATCTTAGCCCCAAGACTGCGCGCCTGCTCAGCTCCGACGAAAATAATAATGAAGAGAAAGACGTTCCACTCGAACAAGTGAAACCCGGCGACCGTCTGCGCGTTCGCCCCGGAGAAAAAATCCCGGTCGATGGCGTGGTGATCGAAGGTCAAAGCTCGATCGACGAATCTATGATCACCGGCGAATCCATGCCGGTCGAGAAATTGCCAGGTGGCAAAGTTATCGGAGCCACCATCAACGGCACGGGCTCATTCATCATGCGCGCCGAGCGGGTGGGTAGCGAAACCCTGCTGGCGCGCATCGTGCAACTCGTGGGGCAGGCGCAACGCAGCCGCGCTCCCATCCAACGCCTCGCCGATCGTGTCGCAAAATGGTTCGTGCCGATTGTTATCGCGGTCGCCGTCATCACTTTTATTGCATGGTTTCTCTTCGGTCCGCAACCACGCCTGGCGCACGCGCTCGTGAATGCCGTAGCCGTGCTCATCATCGCCTGCCCCTGTGCGCTCGGTCTCGCCACTCCCATGGCGATCATGGTCGGCGTGGGCCGCGGCGCTCGCGCCGGAGTGCTCATCAAAAATGCCGAGGCGCTAGAGGTTTTGGAAAAAGTGAACACCCTCGTCGTCGACAAAACCGGAACGCTCACCGAAGGCAAGCCGCGCCTCATAAATTATTCGCCAGCTCTACGCGACAATCCAGAACTCTTTCGCCTCGCCGCCAGCCTCGAGCGCGCCAGCGAACATCCCTTGGGATCGGCGATTGTCGAGGCCGCCGCAAAATATGGCATACCTCTTTCCCCGGCAACAGAATTCGTATCCGTCACCGGCAAGGGCATCTCCGGCGTGGTCGACAAGCGCAATGTAGCAATTGGCAACGCCGCCTTCATGGCCGACCTTAGAGTCTTCGAAAAAGATAAGCGCGGCGCGGCAGAAGAACATCCGCCCGACGGCACGGTTCTGTATATCGCCATCGACAGCAAATACATCGGAAACTTTGTTGTCGCCGACAAACTAAAAGCCTCCACACCAGATGCTATTCGCGATCTCAAAGCTCAAGGCCTTCGCATTGTGATGCTCACCGGCGACAGTCGGTCCGTCGCCAACACCATCGCCCGGAAACTGAGCATCGATGAGTTTGAAGCCGAGGTCTTGCCCGAAAGAAAATTGCAAATCATCCGGAAGTTTCAAGGGCAGGGAAGAGTGGTCGCGATGGCGGGCGACGGCATCAACGACGCGCCTGCGCTCGCGCAAGCTGACGTGGGCATCGCCATGGGTACCGGCACCGACGTTGCGATGGAGAGCGGCGGCATCACACTGGTAAAAGGCGATCTGACCGGAATTCTACGCGCCCGGAAATTGAGCCAGGCTACGCTGCGCAACATCCGGCAGAACCTGTTCTTCGCCTTCGTTTACAACGCCATCGGAGTGCCGATCGCGGCCGGAATTCTTTATCCATTTTTTGGCGTCCTGCTCAGCCCCATCTTCGCCGCCGCCGCCATGAGCTTCAGCTCTGTGTCGGTTATCACGAACGCGCTGCGCCTGCGGAATGTAAAACTGTAGCTAATTCGTGCCGCAACGCAATTGTTGATTGAAGAGCCGCTCAAACAATAATCAGAACCGCAGTCGACCAATCAGCAATCAACAATTGCTCTCTAAAGCTTCCCCAAATACTCAATCACGTCCGGCTCCGTCCAATCCACCGCGCCAATAAACTTGCGCCGCATGATGCCGCTGCGGTCGATGATGTAGGTCTCGGGAAACTTGAACGTTCCGTAGAGTGCGTTACTCTTCCCATCGCCGTCGCGAACCGAGAGCAGGTTCACGTTGTGATCTTTTACGAATCGCTGATAGCTGCCTTCGTTGACATCCACACTCACGGCCAGAACAGTCACTCCCTTGGCCTTCATGCGCTGCTGCATCTGCACGAGCGAGGGCATCTCCTCAATGCATGGCGGACACCACGTCGCCCAGAAATTCAGCACCACAATCTGGCCTTTAAGTTGGCTCAGCGCAACGGTGCGGTCGGCATTGTGCACCGTGAAATCCGGAGCCGCGGTGCCGATCCGCGGGGGCCGCGAGCCGCTGTAGCAGCCCGGCAGCGCAGTGAGAATCAAAGCGATGGCATTTAATCTCAAGAAGGAAAGGATGCGTCGCACCCAGCTATAATAATGGATTCGCCGTATGCCTGCGACCTCCAAAGCGAACGATCTGCCAGCCGTCTCGATCATCGTGCCCGCGCGGAATGAAGAAGTATCGCTGAAGATCTGCATGGATTCGCTGGTTGCCCAAGCCGGTGTTGCCTTCGAGATCATCGTCGTCGACGATCATTCCACCGACCGCACCCGCGAGATTGCGTCCGCATTTTCAAACTACCCAGGTCATCCCTGCGTACGTGTCATTGAAGCCGGTCCGCTCCCTGCGGGATGGACTGGCAAGAATAACGCCGTCGTTGCGGGAACCAAAATTGCTCGCGGCGGGTGGTTGCTGTTCACCGATGCCGACACTATTCATTTGCCGGGATCGCTGGCGCGAAGTATCGAAGAAGCCAAACGTCACCACGCGGCCCTGCTCTCCTACTCCCCGGAGCAAATTGTGAAGGGTTTCTGGGAGAAGGCCGTCATGCCTGTAGTCTTCGCCGAGTTGGCTGCGACCTTTCGTCCTGCGGAGGTGAGTAACCCGAATTCTCCGGCGGCAGCCGCCAACGGCCAGTATCTTCTGATCACGCGCGAAACCTACGATGCCGTCGGCCGACACGCCGCAGTCGCCGGCAATTTCCTCGAAGACCTGGCTATGGCCCGTGTAGTGAAGCAATCAGGCAGAAAGATTTTCTTTCGCTTCGGCGGCGACGCGGTTCGTACCCGCATGTATCGCGGTTTCGCCCAACTCCGCGAAGGCTGGACCAGAAGCCTGCTGATCTTATTCCCTTCGCCTGTGCGACTGGCCGTGTTACGCGCTCTTGAGTTTGCGCTGATCGCTTCCAGCTTCACCATTAGCCTCACCGCCAGCCTGCGTGGACATTGGCAACCCGCCGTTGTGTCGGGCGCGATGGGCGCGATCCTTTATGGATTTTTTCTCATCCGAATCCGCCGCGCGCATTTCTCTTGGGATGCAACGATCCTCGCCCTGTTCGGGCTTCCTCTTTTTTCCTATTTCCTGTTGCGCTCCAAACTGTTTCACGAACGTGGCCGTGTTTCCTGGAAAGGCCGCACTTACCCCGGCGATGGGCCGCCGGCGCCAGCCGCTCAGGAAGCAGATCGAACGCAGGAACAACATGGTCTATCTCACGCGAAAAGCTGAATTCTCCGCATCGCACTACTACCACAACCCGGACTTCACACCGGAGGAGAATAGCCGTGTCTTCGGCAAATGCAATAATCCCAACGGCCACGGCCACAACTACACCCTCGAAGTCACAGTGAAAGGCGAAGTCGATCCTCGCTCCGGCTTCGTTGTCGATCTCAAGCAGCTCAAAGAAGTCATGCACCGCGAAGTCCTTGACGCCATGGACCACCGCTTCCTAAACAAAGAGGTTCCGGAATTCCTGCATCAAATTCCGACCACGGAAAACATTGCCATCGCCATCTGGCAGCGCATGGCCACCAAACTCGATAAAGCCAGGCTGCATCGAGTCCGAGTCTACGAAACCCCAGATCTCTTCGTAGATTTTTACGGAGAAGCATGAAATTAGCCGGGACCAAGAGCTAGAAGCTTGAAACTGAATTATGAAAGCCCATCTCTCTCGCCGCTATCTGTTTTCAGCTTCTCACCGCCTGCACAGCGAAGCTATGTCGGCAGAGGAAAATCAGGCGACTTACGGCAAATGCAACAATCCTTACGGACATGGCCATAACTATGTCATCGAAATCACGGTCAGCGGCCCGGTTGATGAGAAAACTGGAATGGTCTGCAATCTGGCTGATCTGGATGGTTTTATCGAGAGGGAAGTGCTCGCCCGCTACGATCATGAGAATCTGAATACTCTGAAAGAATTCGCCAAAGACGTGCCGACGACCGAAAATCTGTGCATCGAGATTTACGAAATAGTGAACCGCGGCTTCCGCCACGCGCATCTTGAAAGAGTGCGGCTCGAAGAAACCATGATGAATTCTTTCGAGTACGCAGGTTAAAGGTATTCGATTTTAAATCGCACAGTCACCCGATCACTCAATGGCACAATGACCATGAAACCAGCCACCGAACCAACGACCCTCACCAGCGCCAGCTTCGAAGATCTGGTTCAGGAAATGCTCGTCCGCCTCGGCGAAGACCCACAGCGCGAAGGCCTTCAACTTACTCCCGAGCGTGTTCACAAATCCCTGCAGTTTCTTACACACGGCTACACCGAAGATCCCGAGACCTTGCTCAAAGGTGCGCTCTTCACCGTCGACTACGACGAAATGGTGATCGTCAAAGACATCGAGATGTTCAGCCTCTGTGAGCACCACATGCTGCCGTTCTTCGGCAAAGTGCATGTGGCCTACATTCCAAACGGAAAGGTTATCGGCCTCAGCAAAGTTCCGCGCATCGTGGAACTTTTCTCGCGTCGCCTGCAAATTCAGGAGCGCCTCACCACCCAGATTGCTGAGACCATTCAGAGAGTCATCGAACCCCAGGGCGTCGGCGTGGTCATCGAGGCTCGCCACCTGTGCATGATGATGCGCGGTGTAGAAAAACAGCACTCCGCCGCCGTAACCTCTTCGATGCTGGGCTGCTTCCGCGATTCGCAGGAAACCCGCTCCGAATTTTTATCGCTGATCCGCCAGCGCCCCAACGGAATCTGATCAGGTGCCAGGCAAAACTGGGTGCCCCACATCTCGCTTCTTTCGCGAGATGTGGGTTGCCGGCCAGTGGGCTGGAGATCGCTTTTTGGATCTAGAAAATCACTAGTTCTAAAAAGGCATTGCCTTAGGAAAGAGCACCGCTCTAGAAAATCCTAGGTGGCTTCCAGTCTTGTCATCCTGAGCGAAGTGAGTGCTCCGCAAAGCGAAGCACTCACGCAGTCGAAGGATCCCTACTCGCTTCTTTCGCGAGATGTGAGTTGCCGAGCCAGTGGGCCGGAGATCGCTTTTTGGATCTAGAAAATCACTAGTTCTAAAAAGGCATTGCCTTAGGAAAGAGCACCGCTCTAGAAAATCCTAGGTGGCTTCCAGTCTTGTCATCCTGAGCGAAGTGAGTGCTCCGCGAAGCGAAGCACTCACGCAGTCGAAGAGCTTGCCCTGAGCTTGCCGAAGGGATCCCTACCTCACTTTGAGTTGAGTGAAGTCCTTCGCCAGAACTCTCTTCCCATGCGCCGTTCGATTTTACTCAGGAAGAAATTCAGACTAAGATTGCGTTCGCCCAAAGACATCTCTAAGGAGGCGTTGCTCAATGCTGAAGAGATTATTTCTAACCACGGTATTTCTGACCGCATCAATCTACTCTTTCCCCGCGCATGCCCAGGATGCTAAGAAAGAGGCCGCCGTTAAACCTGCCGACAGTCCTTCCAAGGTCGTGCTCGACTCCTGGAACGACATTGCACGCAAGCTCAACGCGATGGCCGAAGATTTTCCCGAGGATAAATACGACTTCAAGCCCACGCCCGCCCAGCGCAGCTTCGCCGAACAACTGTTGCACGCTGCCAACACCAGCTACTTTTTCGTGAATCCCGTCATGGGTAAGAAGCCGCCCGCCGAAGAAGATCCGAAGCGCTCTCAATTCAAGACCAAAGCCGAGATCGTCGCCTTTGTGAAGAAATGCTTTGCGGACGGCGCTGATGCCATCAAGGCAAAAGGCGACAAAGGGATGTCGGACCTGATTGTCGATCCGTTTGCTCACCAGCAGGTCCGCGTCTCGGACATGGCCTACGGCTTTATCGAGCATTCCGGCGAACACTACGGTCAGCTCGTCGTTTACTACCGCTTGTCAGGATTGGTTCCACCAGAATCGCGCCCAAAGAAATAGGAGTAAAAAACGGCGGTCACGAA
>Ga0210394_10000663_pt1 | contig 66723 bp, 58 predicted proteins | sample IncBWC12MmetaG_FD_160121 | JGI IMG/M metagenome (GOLD analysis project Ga0210394, IMG submission 160121) | Forest soil microbial communities from Barre Woods Harvard Forest LTER site, Petersham, Massachusetts, United States - Inc-BW-C-12-M | ecosystem: Environmental > Terrestrial > Soil >...
CAAGGCTTCCGATGCTGGCGGCAAGGCTTCCGATGCGGGCGGCAAGGCTTCTGATGCGGGCGGCAAGGCCTCTGATGCGGGCGGCAAGGCCTCTGATGCGGGCGGCAAGGCTTCCGATGCTGGCGGCAAGGCTTCCGATGCTGGCGGCAAGGCTTCTGATGCTGGCGGCAAGGCCTCCGATGCGGTTAGTCACTAACAACGTGCGCCGGCGGCGCAGCCAGGAGTTTGTGCAGCGAGCCGCTTGAGCGGCATCGGTGTCGGGCTAAAGCTGGCTAGGTTGGACGGGGTGAGCGGCCCGAGCATCGGCATCGGGCCGCTCGCTTTTTTGTCAATGAAAAAGAACAGTACCAGGGGGAGTCGACGGCCGTGCCTGGCAGCCGCGGTACTAGCGGTTGCCTGTGTGCCCGCGCTCGCGGCCGACCGTGCCTTCGTCGAGACCGAGGGACTGCGGATCGTGTATTACGATCCGGGCGAGAGCTACCTCGTGCCGCACGTCACCCAAAGCTTCCTGAGCGGGCTCGCGGACAACGAGCGGTTGTTCGATTGGGTGCCTAGCGGCAGCGTCAACGTGTGGCTGCGAGACTTCGGGGACGTCGCCGACGCCTCTACTTATCCGGCGCCCCGCAACCGCATCACAGTCGACGTCGCTCCCGCCTACTCGCCCTACGAGACGTTCTCCTCCGCAGATCGGTTCGAGTTATACGCGACGCACGAGGTCGCGCATCTTGCCACGATGGATCGCGCGAGCCCCGAAGATGTGCGTTTCCGACGCTTCTTTCATGGCAAGGTGGATTACTTCGCTGCCCATCCTGAGACGTTCCTCTACTACTACCTGACCGTGCCGCGCGCGGCATCACCCCGCTGGTACCTCGAAGGCAGCGCCGTGTTCATGGAGACATGGATGATGGGAGGTGTCGGCCGAGCGCAGGGGGGCTACGACGAAATGGTCTTCCGGGCGATGGTGCAGGACCACGCGCACTTCTATGATCCGTTGGGACTCGTCTCCAAGGGCACCGTGATCGATTTCCAGACCGGAGCCAATGCCTACCTCTACGGCACACGCTTTATGGACTACCTGGCGCTCACGTACGGCCCGCAATCCCTGCTCAGCTGGTGGCGGCGCGATGCCGGCAGCCGGCGCTACTACGCCGATCAGTTCCAGAAGGTCTACGGCCTGCCGCTCGATCAATCCTGGCGCCGCTGGATCGCTTTCGAACAAGAGTTCCAGCGCCAGAACCTCGAGGCGGTGCGCGATCACCCTGTCACGGAATATCACGATCTCACCAGCCGCAATCTCGGCGCCGTGTCGCGCAGCTACCTGTCGAAGGATGGCAGCAAGCTGTACACGGCCGTGAGGTACCCGGGCCAGGTCGCGCACCTCGTGTCGATCTCGCGCAGCGACGGCACCGTGACCGAGCTCCACGAGATCAAGGGCTCCAAGGGCTACACGGTCACCTCGCTCGCCTACGATCCACAAACCGAGACACTGTTCTACACCACGAATAACAACGACTACCGGAACCTCGAGGCCTTCGAACTGCGCACCGGCAAGGTGCACATGCTGTTCCACGCGGCCCGCATCGGCGACATCGTCTACAACCCTACCGATCGCTCGCTCTGGGGCCTGCGGTTCGTCAACGGACGCGATGTGCTGGTGCGGGTTCCGTATCCCTATAACGAGTGGCGCAGGCTGTACGCCTTCCCCGACAACGAACAGGCCTTTGACCTGGATCTGTCACCGGACGGCTCCCTGGCGTCGGTGTCGGTCTCCGGCCCCGGACCGCGCGTGGGCTCGCCACGCGTGACGCAGGTCCGGGTGATGCGCACCGACGCGCTCGCCGAAGGCGAAGCCAAACCGCTGCACACGCTCACGATGGGAGAGTCGGTACCGGAAGGGTTCGTGTTCTCGCCGGACGGCCGTTATCTCTATGGCAGCAGCTTCTACACGGGCGTGTCGAACATCTACCGCTACGAGCTCGCCACCGAGAAACTCGAAGCCATGAGCAACGCTGACATTGGCTTTTTCCGCCCACTTCCGCTCCAAGTCGGCGAGCTCATCGTACTGCGCTACTCGGCGAAGGGCTTCGTTCCGACGATCATCGACGCAAAGCCCACCGAGGACCTGAGCGCCGTTACGTTCCTCGGCGAACAGGTGGCGTCCAAATACCCGGAAGTGCAGAGCTGGGTCGCGACCACGCCGGCAACGATTCCATACGAATCCCAGATCATCCGCCAGGGTCCCTACCGACCGGCGCGCGAGCTGGCCCTCGATTCACTCATTCCGATCATCGAGGGCTACCAGAGCTCCAAAGCACTCGGCGCCAACGCCCGCTTCAGCGATCCGGCAGGACTCGACTGGATCGATGTGGATACCAGTTACAGCCCGGACGACAACCTGCCGTCCAAGCAACGGCTGCACGCCTCGGTCACGGCGCACCTCCCCGAATGGACAGCCGGAGTCGCCTGGAACCGCGCCGACTTCTATGACCTCTTCGGCCCGACCAAGCGCAGCCTCGCGGGTTACAACGGCTACGTGGGCTACGACCATTTTCTGGTTTACGATCTGCCGCAGACCCTGGATTTCGCGGCCAAGATCGCCTACTACGGCGATCTGGTGACGCTCCCGGGCGCACAGAACGTGCTTTCGCCGACATCAACCCTGTTCACGGCGGACGCGGGTTTCACCTCCGTCGACACGCGCCGATCACCCGGGGCGGTGGACGCCGAGACCGGCCACAGCTGGTCGCTCAAGGCGCACCTCGACAACGCCCCCGGCGAATTTATACCGCGCATCACCGGCACCTTCGACGTCGGGTTCCCGCTGCCTCTCGACCATTCCTCGATCTGGCTGCGCACCGGCGCCGGCGTGTCGGCCGGCCCACGCTACAACACGTTGTCGAACTTCTATCTCGGCGGCTTCGGCAACAACTATGTCGACAGCGGCGCCAATGGCGGTGTCCAGCGCTATCGAGATCTGCTGAGTATGCCGGGCTTCGACATCGATGCCCTGGCGGGCAAGTCACTGGTGAGGGCGATGCTCGAATGGTGCCTGCCGCCGGTGCGCTTCGAGTCGCTCGGGACGCCGGGTTTGTACGCGAGCTGGGCGCGGCCGGAACTGTTCGTCACAGCCCTGCAGACCGATTTCAATAATGCAGCTTACCGCCAGAACGCCTACGATGTCGGCGCGCAGGTCGACTTCCAGCTGCAGGTAATGCATCGCTGGCCGATGATGCTGTCGTTCGGCGCTGCGCGCGGCTCTTCCGGCGGCGGTTTCGCCACGACCGAGTTCATGCTTTCACTGCAGGTGCTGTGATGAGCGCGCACGAGCATCGTCTGTAATGAGCACCGACGTCCTGATGCGCGCACCCATCGCGCTGCTGCCGGTGCTGCTGTTCCTCGTGGGACTCGTGCAGCTCGACGGCTACAAGCTGGTCCGGCTGCGCATGATGTTCGCACTCCTGGCCACGGGCGCACTCGCCGCCGGCGTCAGCTACGTACTGAACAACCTCGCCTTCGTGCATTTTCCCGGGTCGTTCGTCACCTACTCGCGCTATGTGTCGCCGTGGATCGAGGAGTCCCTGAAGGCGGCGCTGTTGGTGTTCCTCATCCGAACGCGTCGCGTCGGTCTACCGGTGGATGCCGGCATCGCAGGATTTGCGATCGGCACCGGGTTCGCCTTGGTGGAGAACCTCTACTACCTCGCCGCGCGACCGCACACCGTGCTGGCGGTGCAGGTAATCCGCGGCTTCGGCACCGCGATCATGCACGGCGGCACTGCGGCGATCCTCGCCATGATCACGAACACACTGTACGAGCGGCGCCCGAGCGGCGGCCTGCACCTGCTGCTGCCGGGCCTCTTGGCCGCGGTCACCCTGCACACCGGCTACAACTACCTGCTGGTACGGCCGGCGCTGGCCACGCTCGCGACGCTCCTGGTCCTGCCGTTCGTGATCTACTTGGTGTTCGACCACAGCGAGCGCATCCTGCGCAACTGGATCGAGGTGGATCTGGAGTCCGACGTGCAGCTGCTCGAGTCGATCACTACCGGTACGTTTCTGGGCAGCAACTCGGGACGTTATCTGCAGGCGCTGCGCGACCGCTTTCGCGGCGAAGAACTGGCGGACATGTTGTGCTATCTGCGAGTGCATGGTGAACTCGCGGTACGCGCCAAGGGCGTGCTCCTGCTGCGCGAAAGCGGCCTGCCCGAACCGCCGATTGAACCGGAGACGCGGGACAAGCTTGCGGAACTCGCGCAGCTTGAGCGTGCCCTGGGCACAGCGGGTGTGCTCGCGCTACGTCCGCTGATGATGGCCACCGGCAAGGAAATTTGGCAGCTGACACTATTGCGGCGCTAGCGATCGCAACCGCTAACTCCGCGAACTCTCAGAAAAGTCGCGCCGTACTCAGCAAAATCGGCGCGCAACCCCTCTTCCGACGAACCGAATGCGTCGAGTATTCATGCGCCGGCCGTGTGCAGCGGCGCATACTCTTCAGCCAATGCGCCGCACGAGCTGCGCGAGTCAGTTCGAGACGTAAGCGACGCCACGGTAGACCGTCCCATAGGTCGGCCCGGCGACCGTGGCGAACGTCTCGCCCGAGACGCTGCCCGTAAGGCTCGTGGCTGCGACCCGATCGGTGATCTGCACAACTTTGTTCGGATCTGCGCCGTTGTCGCCCGAGGCGCTCGAAGTCGAAGTCGTCGCCCACAGGGTCACCGTGCCGTCCGCGTTCACCCGGCCCGCAAGATTACGCAGACCCACGGTGGTCACGTCCGGATACTGACCGTCATAGCCGAAGAGGTTGGTGTCCACCACCCCGATCAGTCCGTTGGTGAGCACATAGTCGAGCCGCCAGGTGCCTCCGACCAGGCTCCATTTCTCGAGCCCTGCATGCTGCCCCGCATCGGTGGCGTTGCCCGAACCCTCATCGGCCACGTACATCGTGGTCGCATTCGCGAAAAACACCGCGAACGGCGTGAAGTTCCCGCCGGTCTCCCGGGCCGAGTCCGTCGGAAAGCCCGGCACCACGTTGATCGACTGGGCGGCGGCGTTGGCAACCGCAGGCAGCGAGCCAACGGTGTAGACCGTATCCATGCCGTTGCTGCCGCTGCCCTTGGTGAAATAGAGCGCGCCGCCGAATTCGGCCAGGCCACGATAATTGTTGTCCTTGCCGGCCTTGTCCAGGGCGCCCTTCTTGCCGAGCGCGTACTGCAGCAGCGGATCGACCTCGGCGGAATTACCCGCGGGAATCGCCGCGCTCGCCGAGGTGGCATCGATCGGAGTCACAACTTCGAGCCCGGTGGTCTCGGTTACGTCCGGATTGGTGCCGTTGGCGAGACCGAACGCTGCGGCGTTGCCATTGTTCGCATTGCCCACCGTGTAATAAAGCCCATTGGAACCGAGTAAGCCCGCGCGACCGTTGTTGCCGCCGTAGTTGAGGGTCGGGGTGTAGGCGAAGTTCCCTCCCCGGTCCACCGAGACGATGGTGCGCTTGAAAGCATGGTCAGCGCCGAAGGCGAAACTCACGGGATTGGTCGGATCCTGACCGGCGACTGAATCGGCGTTCGACACATCGAGCGCGCCCACTCCGGGGCTCGCGTAACCGACGAGCACTACGCGTGCATCATGCCCTTTGCCTGTGATGTGCAGAGCGAGCTCCGACTTGGACGAGAAACTCGTGACCACCTGGTCGGTCGGCACGACAATACTGTTGAAAACGTGACCGCCGTTCGGCTCGATGTCCGTCAGGCGAATCGCCGAGGTCACACCAAAACTGCCATCGACGGTGTCGTTGGTCCACACATTCGGGTAGGCGTTGTCTGCGATCGCCGCGACAGTCGCCGTGTTCGTGTTAGCGAGTTGGGTCACGCCGGGGGTGAGCGAGGCCACCGCGCCCTGGGTGCGGTCATAGACGCTACTGCTGATGACGAGCGAGTTAGGCAGGAGGAACGGTTGGTCAGCGCGCGCCGCGCTTGCGGCGCAGAGCACGAGAGCGCTGCAGCCCGCGAGCAGCGGTGCTGCGGTGGTGGGCGGTGACAGCATTCTAATGGAGACCTCGGTTTGGTGTGCGGACCTTGCCGCGCCGGCGCCTGCGGCCGGCCATCGGGGCGGAATACTAGTCCGTCCGTGTTGCGTTCCGATGTCAGCGGTCTGCCTCGCCAATCTCGTCCGCGAGCTTGACGAATCCAAGAAGGTAACCGGCCGAGTCGGATACCCTCTGAATGCAACGCGCCAACGACAAAGCGGTGTGAAGTTGGCAATGACGAAATCAGGTCGCCGCTACCACAAGAATCTCAGGACCTTCTGTGGCCGCAACGGCTTGCGCGCGGGAATGATCGAGCGCGGATCGGCCTGTGCTGGCGCCCGCAACAGCACGTTTCGACCGTCACCGTAATCCAAGGTTTGATCGGTCTTAGGCGCGGCGCCCTGTGGGTGGGGACGGCCGGTGACGGCAGAAGGTGGGAAGGCAAAACCAAGTGGGGCCGAGGCAGACTTTGCCTCGGCCCCACCCAAACGAGTGGTTAGTCCAGCCTCACTCAGTCGTTCAAGACTACAAAGTCGTGCCTAACGACCGCAGCCCGGGAACCTAAGCGAAGCGAGCCACGTCGCCCACAAGAACCTTGTGCTCACTGGGTAGTACTGGTTCGTGTACCAGAAGGTGCAAGAATCCGCGCCATCGAGAGCCATGCTCGAGTAGTCGCCCCAGCGATTGTCCGTATCCGGTTGTGAGCCTGTCCCCTGCTTGATCAGAACCTCGGTCTCCGTTGTGCCCAGAGGATCACCGGCCGTCTGGCCGGCGTAGTAGATCGAGGGAAAGTCACCTGAGGTCCCACTCGAACGGCTGTATCCAATGGCGATGTCCCCCGACTGGTCCCTGGCAACCGAGCCCATCCAGCGGTAATGGCCGTCATCCGGGGTCTGCCCAGACTGATACAGGGACAAGTCAGTCGTGCCCAGCCCCTGGGCCCGGAACTCGTACCATCTTGCCGCCACACCCGTGGTGTTGTTCACGCTGTGCGTCACCAGAAAGTGCTGCGTGCCGCGCTGGTTGAAGTGCGCCAGGCGATACATCAGTCGATCGCCGAGCGTGTCCAGCTTAGCCGTTACGCCCGGCTGGGGGACACAGTCGGTGGTGAGGAAGCCGCCGCTAGTGCAGAACGCCAAGGCGAACGCTGGCACACTGATCGGCATGCTTCCGTCGACTCCGGCGAGGCTTGACATCGCCGGGTTCCCGAAGTTCGGCATGAACACGAACTCGTAGACGTGCGTGTCACCCGGCAAAAAATTGTCGATCGCCCCCAGTAGGACCTCGCGGTTCGTCGGTCCACCAGCATCCGCGTCGTCATCAGCCGGCAGCATGCTGTCGTCGAACAACGTGCCGTTGGAGTCGTCCAGGATGCAGACCTGCTGCGCACTGCTGCTGCCTTTCAGCATACTCTTGGCGTCATATGCGCAAACGTTCACACCCAAGAACGCCGTTCCGGCGTCATTGAATACGTTCTGGGTCTGGTAATAGATGTTTCGCGTAAGCCCCCACTTCGGGTAGTCGGGGAAGCCAGGCTGCTGGGGGAAGGTATAACGGAAGTAACTGCCCGTCGCGTCGGCAGTCTGTGACACCGCAACGCACGTATAGAAGGGAGGCCCGTTGAACACGTTCTGGGCCGCCAGCCAGCGGTGATTACTCTTATCCCACTGGATGATGATGTCGCCGTCGTTGTTAGTCTCACACGGTGCGCCGAAGCCTTTCCAGAAGTTGGTGCCCGCGAAAGGCCCAGAGATGAGGGCGCCAGTGGACTTGTCAAACACCGCATAGCAGGTGTTTACCCACTGGACTACCTGGGTGTCGCCCACCGCGGCGTTGGTATCGGGGGGCGCAACTTCTTGGCCCGCAACACTCGGGCAGTTGAGGGTGGCAGTGTTCCCGACCCCCGCGAAGCTCAGACCGATGGTGGCACCGGTGGTGCGGGCAGTGATCAACGGCTGAGCGGCGCTTGCCGCCACAAGCGCCTGGTTCTGCCGAGTACCTGGCGATTCACTGGTGAATTGCTTTGGCTGCAAAGGCTTGTGCGTAAAACCAACGCGGACGGCCTGCTGAACCTGAGCTCCGGACACGAGCTCGCCTAGCTGCGGCGACACGTCAAGTTGGATCGGTCCGTTAGCTACCGCATTGCTGAGCACCTGAGGCTCGGCTGGTGTCTGATGTGGCGCTGCCTGAAGAGCGCTCGCGGCCGTCAGAGACAGCGCGCATAGGACTGCCGCTGAGAAAGACAAAAATCTGTTGCGGTTTTCTTTCATGATTCTGTCCCCTTTTTTGGTGAATACGTTTGGCTCATCTTGTTGGTACGAGACCGTGCTCTGAGCCACCTTGGCCTCTGCGGTAGCAAGGTTCGACCCGAGCCCCTGGGTGATGGCAGCACCAGACCCATGATCGCCACGCACTGTAAAAAAACGTCGTGACATTCTTGCGTCCACAGCGCCTCTAAAGATCTACAAGAGACCAAACCCCGTCTGTGCGCTAACTAACTGACGCATACCACCGTTGTCTTGCGGAGTTCGATTTTCAGGACGACCTGGCTCTGCGAATTGTTTCGACGATTGCGGATGCGCACGGCGTTCTGCCCCGAAATCCCCCTCTCTTGTGCGCCGCGGCTACGGTCAAGGCCGTTCCCCTGCGGAGCGCCAACGCACAGCGCACACGACATTGCCTTGCCGCCGAGCTTCTCGCCCGGTGAAACGCCGGCGTGTGTCCTCGCTCAGACCTGGGCGGTTTAGTCTTTCGGCATTGATGACGCGTCGATCTGTCCGCGGATCGCGCCGCTCGGGTCAGCGGGCGTCGCGACGTTGACGTACCACATGTCGGACTGGAAGTTGCTCACGTCACTGGCCGTGATGGGTGCGAGCTCCATCGACCAGTGACCCATATTGACGCCGTCCTTGGTAAGCGCGGCGAGCTTAGGACCGGTGGTCCCGGTTGCTGCGGTGGCCACTTCGGCCGCCATTGCATCGCTCACGCCCGACGAATTAGCGTGCACGGTCAGCGTGTCGGACGCGGAATCCACCGTGACCGCCGCGACGCCGGAGGCGGCCATGATGACCGGCGGTACTTCCTGAGAGCCGGCCATCTCCGCGAACACTACCGTGATGTTGCTCGGCGTAATCTGGCCACGGAGCTCGCCGCCGGGATTGGCCGCTGAAGTTGCAAGCACGTATAACTTACCCTGCAGAAGCGCGCTGACCTGATCCGCCGTGAGCATGCCGCCGGCCGGTACGTCCCACTCTCCCGCGGTTGCGGAGTTCGGCGCCAGCCTGATTACGCTCGGCCCCGTATTGCCGGCAAATGCCTCATTGATAGTCACCGCGGTCGCTACCACACCGCTGAGCGTGACCTTGCCGCTGACGGCACCCGTGCCGAGCTTGGCAGTCAGTTTCGCCGTTCCTGAGGCGCCGGAAGTCGGCGCAGGAAAGAGCTCTGCCGGCGCCATGCTGACCGCGAAGCCCGGCTCGTTCTCGACCTGAACCGTGACCGCAGCCGAAGTGGCGCTCATATCCATATTGTCGGTGACCGACGCGGTGAGGGTGTGGGCGCCGTCGTTGACGGTCGTGCTGTCCCAGCTGATCGTGTACGGAGCCATGCTGGTCATTCCGACGCTCGCGCCGTCGACCATGAAGTCGACACGCATGACCATGGCGCCCGTGCTGGCTGCAGCGGCGGCGCTCAGCTTTACCGTGCGATTCACGGTCGCGCCCGGGGAGGCGAGCTTGATGGTGGGTGCCGGGCACATCATGCCACCCATGCCGCCGGACATGCTTCCACTGCACCCGGTGGGCATAGAGCCCGTGGGCATAGGCATAGCATCTGAGCCCATGCCACCACCGCCGCACGCGCTAAGAACTGCGGCGAGGGCTCCTGCTGCCGACAGCAGCGCGTGTCTGAAACGCGGCGTGTGAAGCACGTGAGACCCTCCTTCGTCCGGTGCGATGGTAGGTGTCACCTGAGGAGGCCACGATTCAGCCAATCGCGCGCAAAATCAAGCTCTGGGAACGGGAACCCACCGTGGGCGGCGCGCGCATTGCGGCAAACCCCGAACTGTCGCGACAGTCTCGAGCGTATTACCGAATGCGCTTTGTAAATCTTGCGATCCCCTCGCGCGCATCGTCGAAGGTAGCGTTGCAGGCCATCACCTCGGATGCCCGTGCGTAGGCCGCCTCGATGGGGAGTTCGAGCTGCTCGTAGAAGAGCTGTTTGCCGGCGGCGATCGCGGCGCGTGACTTCCCCGCGATCGAGGCGGCGAGTCTATCGACTTCCGCGTCGAGCAATTCAAGCGACACGACCCGATTGACGAGTCCTCGCTCACGCGCGGTTGCCGCGTCGATGAATTCTCCGGTCAGCAACATCTCGAGAGCCACCTTCTGGGACACGTTGCGCGACAGCGCAACTGACGGGGTCGAGCAGAAAAGGCCGAGATTAATTCCGGACACCGCAAACCGGGCATCGCTGCTTGCGATCGCCAGGTCGCACATTGCAACGAGCTGGCAACCCGCAGCCGTCGCGACGCCCTGCACGCGAGCGATAACCGGCTGCGGAAGATGCCGGATGGTGAGCATGAGATCCGTGCACGCCGCAAACAATGCGCGCAGGTCGTCGATGTCGGTGTCGGGTCCCATCTCGGTGAGGTCATGTCCGGCCGAGAACGCCTTGCCCTCGGCAGCGAGTACGACGACGCGCACCTCAGGGTCAGATGCGAGGTTCGCGAGCGCTTCCTTGAGGGAGGCCATCATTGCGCGCGATAGCGCGTTGTACTTGTTGGCGCGATTGAGAGTGAGATACGCAACGGCCCCCCGCCGGTCGACACCGACCAGAAGTTCTTCAGCCGTATTGTCAGCGCAGGACCGCTGTTCGATGGTTACGCTCATAACACTCTCCAACGATGCCTATGGTCCCTAGAGTTACGCCCCACGCGCGCAAAACGCCTGCAGGCGCGGATGATAAGCCGCCACGCGCGGGCTGGGCCAGAATCGCCGCTGGGTTGATTGTGATAAGGGGCCGCCGTACACTTAATTTCACCCGGAGATGGCATTCTCCGCAAACCGCTGCAAAGCTAATGATGCCTACCCCAGCCGTTGGACGGCGAAGAGGTAGGACATCGTGCGACCACCCTACCCGACGATCCAGCGCGGCCTGTTACAACGGCTCCGGTCGCACTGAAGGGTTGTTTTTTGCCCTTAGATGGCTTCCTCGTCGTCCGGGTTGGTGCCGCCCTGGGAGCATGGCTTCGTTGGGCCTTCGGGATCTGCTTGAACCCTGTCTTCCCGACCGTAGCGCTCGGCAGTTGGCACTGAGCGACCACGTTCTCGACCTTTTCCGCGACCCTACTCATGCACGTCGTAGGTTCGTTGTGCAGGACCGCTCTAGGAGTCTTACTTATCCGGGCTCACTTGGGCGACTACCTGGCCCGCCAACGCGAGGAGACTTCAACATGAATGGCACCTACCTGCGCTTCTACGTGCACGAGAACGTCCGCCACCGCCACCAGCTGCTCTACGAATGGCTCCTGCAACATGCCAGGGGCATGGGAGTTCACAGCGGCTCGGTCTTCCGATCGGTCGAAGCTTTCGGGCGTCACGGCGTCCTGCACTCCGCGCACTTCTTCGAACTCGCAGGCCAATTGACCATGGAGATCGAATTCATTCTCACGAATGAGATGGCCGATCGCTTGCTCGAAAGCCTCGGTCACGAGGATCTCAGTCTCGTCTTCGCCGGCCTGCCAGCAGAGTTCGGGATCGTCGGCCAGCAGGCCCACAAAAGCAGGATCCCGGTTTGACCGAAATCTACAGTCTCGCGACCTTGTGGCTCGGGCTCGCACTGGTCGCAACCTTGGTATCGATCTGGTTGCGGATCGCCACCGCCATGTCCGAGATCATTGTCGGCACGGTCGCTCAGCTGATCATCGGTGCGCTGATCGGAGCGAGTGCGCTTGGCACCGATCAATCCTGGATCAAGTTTCTCGCCAGCACCGGGGCGGTGATCTTGACCTTTCTCGCCGGCGCGGAACTGGACCCTCAGGTCATGCGGCGCGAGTGGAAGCAGGCCACCATTGTGGGTCTGGTGGCCTTTGCGGCCCCCTTCTTAGGCTGCGCGGCCGTGGCGCGCTACGTCATAGGCTGGAGCAGCGATGCGAGCTGGCTCGCCGGGATCGCACTCTCGACGACGTCAGTGGCGGTCGTCTATGCGGTGATGTTGGAGTTTGGTTTCAACCGCACCGACTACGGCAAGGTCGTCCTGGCGGCCTGCTTCATTAACGATCTGGCCACGGTCCTCACGCTGGGGCTCAAGTTCTCGCCCTTTGGACTTAAGACCCTGATCTTCGCCGGCGGCAGCACGGTTGCTTTCTTCATCCTTCCCTGGCTGGTACCACGCTTCTTCGCCCGTTATGGGGGCCGTCCATCAGAACTGGAAACGAAGCTCCTCTTGCTGGTGATGTTCGGCTTGGGTGCGTTGGCGCTTTGGGCCGGAAGCGAGCCGGTGCTGCCCGCCTATATGCTCGGGATGATCTTGGCGGGCACCGTAGGCAAGGATCACGCCCTTGTCCGCCGCCTGCGCACGCTGACGTTCGGATTGCTGACGCCTTTCTACTTTATCCGGGCGGGGTCCTTCGTGTCCGTGTCCGCCCTGGGTACCGGCTTCGGCATCCTGTGCCTATTGCTCGGCGCCAAGATGGTCACCAAATTCGTCGGGGTCTTCCCCACGACGAGGGCATTCAAGGCGCCCTTCAAAGAGGCGATGTACACGACCTTACTGATGTCGACGGGGTTGACCTTCGGCAGCATCTCCGCGCTCTTCGGACTAGCACACGGCATCGTTGATCAAAAGCAGTACTCGTACCTGATCGCCGCGGTCATCGGCAGCGCCATCGTTCCGACGCTCATTGCAAATGCTTTCTTCCTGCCACGGCATCTATTGCCCGAACGCATCGACGAGAAGTCGGCCGCGACGGCAAGCGTGCTCTCCGCGGAGAACCGCGGATAGGAGATCCGTATGTTCAAGAAGCTCTTGGTGGCGTATGACGGTTCCGAGGCCGCACGCAAGGCCTTCGAGCGCTCGCTGGAAATGGCCCAGTGCTTTGGCGCCCAGTTGGCGATCGTTGTGGTCCTGAGGCCGCCGGAATTCGCGGAGGAAGTCGAGACCCGCGCCGTAATCGAAAATGCCCGCAGCCGGTTTGACCCGGAAATCGCCAACCTACGAACGCGCGCCAGGGCCGCCGGAATTGAGCCCGTCACTTACACCTGTGTGGGGCACCCGGCTGAACAGATCATCGCGACCGCGGACCGGTGGGCGGCTGATCTCATCGTCACCGGCCACCGCGGCCAAGGACTGTTCGAACGCTGGTTGCTGGGGTCGGTCTCGCGAGTGGTTATTGCCTACGCTCGCTGTGCGGTCCTGGTCGTCCGGTGACGAATTCCTCCCCTACTGCGGCAGGGCCAGACCAATGACGAGGCGCATTTTAGTGCGACACGGATGTGTCGGTGGAATCGCGTCGGAGCACCAAAATGTGGACCAAGGTCGACTGATGATCCGTTGCGGCGGCCCGGCAATGTCTGCTGCCGGTTCGAGGCAGCGCTGTACCAACCTGCCCACAGGATGAATCGGCCAGCTCGTCGAGCGAAGACATGCGCCTTGCGGCTGGCCGCCCTGGCGCGCGCCGAAGGTGGAGAACCCTTCCGGTGCGGGACCGTGCAAGCGGCGGCGCTGAACGGTCCTGCCACGCCCGCGGACAAGTTCGAGCGCGCCAGGAGGAAGGCGTAATATCCGTGCCCTCGCGCAGGAGGTTCTCTTATGCCAGATGTTTCCACCGTAACTCACTCGGAAGTTCTCAGTGAGCTGGAATCCGCGCGCCATGAATTCCTCGCCAGCCGGGACAGTACCGAAGCGACGAAGGGCTACATGGGCTTTGAACTCGCGGACACAACGCTCCTGGAATGCGCCGCGGCAATCGAAAAGCTGACCGACCGGGATCAGATCATCGAGACGCTCAAGCGCGCCTACAACCATCTGCCGCTGATGACCGATGGAGCCGCCCGGCCGGCGGTCGAGCACATGCGCAGCACGCTCGTGGACCTGTGGGAGGGGCTTGAGCCGGACGCCTAGAAATTTCTGTGCTGGCCGTATAGCTCTGGCGCATCCGACCAGGGGGCTGAACGTACGGCAGCCCTGGAGATATCTTATTCGCAGCGAACGGGACGCGAGACGTACCGGTGTCCAATACTCTTACAGTTGAGGGATTCCTCGCCCAAGCGATTGATTGTCGACAGCGATACATTATGGCGCGATTCGTGCTCCTCCCGTGCGTCAGGAGTACGTTCTTTGAGCGCGCCCGGCGAACATCTGCATCGTCAGCCCAAAGCGGAGGCATAAACATGACGTCTCGTGTCCTTGGTATCGCGGCCACAGTTAGCCTCATGCTTTCCGCGGGTGGCGCCAATGCGGCCAATCCAATCACCAACGGAGGCTTCGAGACTCCAGTGGTCCCCGTCGGCAACTTCACTAACTTCGACGTAGGATCTACCACGTTGACTGGCTGGACCGTCACGGGACCTAGCCCCGGGGCGAACGTCTCAATCGTCAGCGGCACCTTCACCCAGGGCGGCGTGTCCTTCGAATCCCAGTCCGGTAGTCAGTGGCTCGACCTGACCGGAGACGGCAGTAACACCACCGAGGGCGTGTCTCAGGCAGTCAGTACCACACCCGGGCACGAGTACTCGCTGACCTTCTACATCGGCAACACGACCGGAGGCGGCATTTTCGGGACAACGAGTACGGTCAACCTGTTCGTCAATGGGTCTGAGACGGCCTTCACGAACTCGACCGCCAGCCCTACTGATCTGAACTGGAAGCAGTTCACGGATAGGTTCGTTGCGACCGGTACCTCGACGACGCTACTTTTTCAGAATGGTGATCCCGGCAACGACAATAGCAACGGATTGGACAACATCGCGCTCAGCGACATGGGAACGGTGTCCCCATCAGTCCCCGAGCCAGCTACGCTCGCGCTGTTCTGCCTTGGCCTCGCCGCAGTCGGATTCAGCAGACGACGAACACTTATCCGCAGCTGAGAATCGAGAAAGGGGCAAGCGGCAGCACTCGCTCATAACCCTCGCGCATAAGAGCTGGTGACCTCACTAGCGCCCGTTTGTGCTCAGCCTTCGCTATCCTGCTCGCGTGGAGATCACCGAGCGATTCAACCTTTCGCCTTTCCCTTCTTGTCTGCTCGCGAAGAGAGCACGAGTTTGTCCGGACTCAAGCCTTTGCGCTTCTTCAGGTCCTTTAGCAGTCCCGCGTCCGAGAGGTCGAGCTTGTGGGACATCTCCCAATCGTGGTTGGCCGTCTTCTCCAGACGTTTTACCGCATGGTGATCGTCGGTCTCGATCGCAAGCTCGCGCCGCGCATCGAAGCTGCCGGGCGCGAGGTTGATCGAACCCACGATGGCGCGCGCGCTGTCGGCCAGCAGCATCTTGGCGTGCAGCTTCAGATGCTTGAGCGTGTGCACTTTGGCCCCGACGTCCTGCAGAATACGCAGACCGCCAACGCCTTCAATCAACTTTTCCGCCTTCAATGAATGCGGGGCTTTGGCCAGGATGTGTACTTTGACGCCGCGCTCCACCGCCCGGACCAACCGTTCAATGATCACCTGGTCCTGGTAGCGCTCGTTTTGCACCCAAAGGCTGTGCTTGGTCTTATCGATGAACTCGGCGAGCCGCTGTCGGCCATTGTTCGGGCACCAGATGAGGAGCGATTCGGCGCGAGGCGTGAATTTGCCATGCTCCCAATCGGCGTCGAAGCAGCGCACCATCTCGGCTACCTCATGAGCGTCGGTTGTGACGACGGCGTAATCGCGCGTCTGCGTCAGGTCCTTCGGTTCCCAGTTCAGTGATTCGACCAGCCCGATGCTGTTGTCGACCACCATCGATTTCTGATGGGTCAGCTCGAAGGCAGGGTTGCTGTCGCGAACATGAATCCCCGCCGCAGTGAGCGCCTTGCGGGCCACCTCATTCTCGATCTCCCCGCTGCGGCGCGCCGGATTGAGCATCACCCTGACGTTTACCCCGCGGCGCTTCGCACCGATTACCGCATCAAGCAGCGTCGGCTCCGTGAACAGGAACATCCGGATGTTCAGCGCGTGCCTGGCCGTGTTGATCGGGTCGAGTATCGGTTTGGCCGTGTCATCCGGGAGGACGATCAGCGTGTGTGACATGGCGTGGACTCCTAAAATGCGTGGAGCGGCTCGCCGTGCTCACGCCGCGCCGGCGGCGTGAGCAGGCGCCGCTTCGTATTGGATACGGTGCAGCTCGGCGTACACTCCGCCGCGCGCGATCAGCTCATCGTTGGTACCTTCCTCCGCCACGACACCGTCCTTCAGCACAATGATCTTGTCGGCGTCGCGGATCGTGCTCAATCGATGCGCAATCATGATGACCGTACGGCCCTTCATCAGTCGCTCGAGACCCTCGATCACCAAGCGTTCGGACTCGGTGTCAAGCGCCGCGGTCGGCTCGTCCAGGATCATGATCGGACTGTCGCGGATCACTGCGCGGGCGATGCCGATGCGTTGCCGCTGACCACCCGAGAGCGTGTCACCACGCTCGCCCACCGCCGAGTCGTAGCCGTGCGGCATGCGGGTGATGAATTCGTCCGCATTGGCGAGTTTTGCGGCGGCGATCACCTCCGCGTCGCTCGCGCCGGGACGCCCATAGGCGATGTTCTCGCGGATCGTCCCACGGAAGAGCACCGTTTCCTGCAGCACGAAACCGACCTGCGCCCGCAGCGCCGCCAGCTTGTAGGTCGTGACGTCGGTGCCATCGATCAGTACGCGCCCGGCTGTCGGGTCGTAGAAGCGGGGAATCAGACTCAGCACCGTTGACTTGCCGCAGCCTGTAGGCCCAACCACGCCCACAACCTGCCCCGGCTCGATTGCGAAGGTAACATCGCGCAAGACCTCAGCCTCGTCGCCGTCGCCGTAGCCGAACGCAACGTGCTCGACAGTGATCGCGCCCTTTGCCCGGCCAGGATCGGTTGCGTCCGCGCGCTCGGGAATGACGTCGTCGGCCGAGAGTATCTTTTGGATGCGCTCGAGCGCTACCGTCGTCTGTGCGATTACGCTGGTCATGCTCGCGAGGTCCTTCACCGGCTTGAAGAACTTAGTGAGGTAGGCCAGGTATACCGTCAGGGCTCCGGCGGTCATGGTCCCGGCAACAATCAGCGATGTACCTTTCCAGAGCACGATGCCGGTACAGAGCGCGACCACCACGCTCACCACGGGCGACAGCAACGACTTGATCTGCCGCGCCTTGAGCGCCGCCTCGACGGTGGCATAGCTCGCCGCTTCCATGTGTGCCACCTCGAGGTCCTGCCGCCCGAATGCCTTCACCGCTCGCATCGATCCCAGACCCTCCTGGACCACCGCGACGACCTCGCTTTGCCGGGCGCGCACCGTGCGCGTCACCTCCTTGACCGCCTTCTTGAACCGCACGACGAACAACAGAAGGAAGGGCGTGACACAGATTGCAATCAACGTAAAGTCCCAATCCAGCCAGAACATCAAACCCAGCATGAAAACGATGGTGACGAGGTCAACGACAATGCCGAGCGTCGAGGACGAGGCAAAACTCTGCACGGTCGACACATCGCTGGTGATAGTGGACATCAGTGCCCCCGTCTTCGCGTTGTCGTAGAAGCGAAGCGAGAGCCGATGCAGGTGTTCCCACATGCGGATGCGCAGGTCGTTGGCCACCCATTGCCCGACGCTGGTGGTGTAGTAGTTGTCGACATAGGTTGCGATCGCCGCGATCAGGGCAATCAACAGGGTCGAGAGCCCCGCGAACAGCGCGACCCCTAGCGTGTTGCGGCCGATTCCGTAGTCATGAGCCCAGGCAAGCCAGCCCGGAAGCTTGTGGTGTACGAGCGCGTCGTCGAGGACGAGCTTAAGGGGCCACGGCGCCGCCAGGCTCATCGCGATCTCAGCCAGCATGGCGATGAACACGATCGCCAACCAGCCCCGGTAGGGCCGCACGAGTTGGAGCACCAGGCGCGTCAACTGCCTCTCCTGCGGGGTTGTGTCGCGCGACCCGGCGCCGGAGGCAACCGGCTTGGTGGCGGCTTCGGATGGGGCTTGACTGGACATTTGCACCGCGTCGAGGAATCACCGGATTGAAAGTCTATCGCGCATCTGTCGCATCTCGCTCCCCACTGCGTTTCCACTCGTCCTTTATACACTTGGGCGCGGCACGGTACTTACCGGGCTACTGAAGGTTAGGTAGAAATACGTATAACGCTCAGATCGCATGCGGATTGAACCTTCTCTCATATGAATTCCTGAACTCCGATCCAAATGAACCATCGCCCACAATGAGGTAATTGCTCTGGAGAAAAACCATGAGGGCTCCCAGGCTCGATCGGCGGACGATGGAGCACTCGACACCCGCACGGGCGTAGACGACAGTTACAAGCTTCCGTTCCAATTCGCCGGCAGCATCGACGAGCTGACATTCACGCTCGGCCCAGGAACAGATCGCAGCCGAGGACCGCACAATCACAGCGCGTGCCGGCAGCTGCACACGTCTCAAGACCGTCCCGCGCAGCCCCATAAGCTGCGCGGGCGGTCCGCTACGCGAACGTCGTCTAATCTGCCGCGGCAACTACCGAATACAAGCCCGTAATGCTCGCGCTGGCCAGGATGTGACCCTCCTGACCTGCTCTGATCAGAGCTTGATACAGAGTCTCCGCGGAGGCAGGAAAGTTTGTCGACCCCTTAAGCTCCAAGGACGCGTCATAGACCGTAAACACATAGTGGTGAACGAATCAAGTTCGGACAGCAGATCGAAAATGACTTTTTTCTTGGCACCAACGGATACGACGGGCCCTGTCCGCCTGCGGTGCAGCTGGTCAATTAACCGGCGTGCCGATGTGATTGAGACGCCCCGCTCTGTCTGCGCATTTTGCGGGACGCCAATAATATTGCGCCGGGGTAAACAGTGGCGTCCACGCGAGAAAACCGCATTGCCCAGTGCGCGTACATCCCCACGCAGGTCACCTGCATCTGCAAGCCCAATAGCGTTGCCTATGGCGTGGCAGCTACCGTGCAGCGACTTCAGCGCCGCCCCCGCAATAGCGTTCGGATGCAGTACAACTCGCAGTGCGCAACCCGGAGGCGTTGCCCGAGCTGCATGCGGCCCGCCCTGCTGCGCGCCTGCACTCTGAGCTTCTGCACGCGCGCTGCGAGCAGCTTCGCGCCATGCTTGGCGGCCGCCTGCGATTGATATCTCGAGTGGCGCAGGCCACAAATCTTCACCTGCCACCAGCCGGCCCGCTCGAGCACTTCGATCTTGATTTTCATTGCCAGACCCCTCTTGGTACGTCGATGACGTCGACGGGTGCGACCCTCGCCAGCACAAGAAGGACCCACACCACCGCCGCTTCCGAAGTGAACACCTCGCTGTAGCTGCTCAGCGCGCAGGAACCTATCCGTATATGTACGTACGCGCCGCTCAGCTCACTAGCGTAGACACACCCCGGCACCTTTTCCCTCCGAAGGCGTCAGATCGTTCCGTGGCCCGGGTGCGGCTCGATCCCGTCGAGGAAAATCACGTCTTACCATCCAAAGGAAGCAGCCCATGAGGCGATTGTTCAACAACCACTTAGCGCTGCTTGCGCTGATCGCTGGAGCGGTGCTTGCGCTGCCCGCCGCTACGACCGCAGTGGCGCAGACATCCGGCAAGAAGCCGAACATCCTCGTGATCATGACCGACGATGTCGGCGTTTGGAACATCAGCGCCTATCATCGCGGGTTGATGGGGGGGCGAACGCCTAACATCGACCGCATCGCCAATGAAGGGGCGCTCTTCACCGACTACTATGCCCAGCAGAGCTGCACGGCAGGACGCGCCGCTTTCATCACCGGGCAGCATCCCTTTCGCACCGGTCTTCTGACCGTCGGGCTCCCCGGTTCGCCAATCGGATTGCAGAAGCAAGACCCCACAATCGCCGATTTGCTCAAACCGCTTGGCTACGCCACCGCTCAAGTCGGCAAGAATCACCTCGGCGACCGAAACGAATTCCTGCCCACCGTGCACGGCTTCGATGAATTTTACGGAAACCTCTATCACTTGAACGCGGAGGAAGAGCCGGAGGACCCGGACTTCCCTAAGGATCCCGCCTTCCACCAGACCTTCGGTCCGCGCGGCGTGCTGCGCTGCGTGGCTATGAATTCTGACAACCCGGCGCCCGCCGACCCGCGTTTCGGTGCCTGGGGCAGACAGAGGTGCGAAGACACCGGTCCGCTCACTCGCAAGCGCATGGAGACGGTCGAAGAAGACCTACTCCAGGTGTCGCTTGATTTCATGGAGAAATCCGTGAAGAGCGGCAAGCCATTTTTTCTGTGGCACAACACGACACGCATGCACGTCTGGACCCGCCTCAGCCCGAAGTGGGAAAACAAGAGCGGTTACGGTCTTTACGCAGACGGCATGATGGAACTTGATTGGGTTGTCGGCCAGCTTCTGAAGAAGCTCGATGACCTCGGCATCGCGGACAGTACTATTGTTGTTCTGACCACGGACAACGGCGCCGAAAAGTTCTCTTGGCCGGACGGCGGGACCGAACCTTTCCGCGGAGAGAAGGGCACTACTTGGGAGGGCGGATTCCGTGTGCCTTGCGTGGTTCGTTGGCCCGGGGTGGTCAAGCCAAACACCATCATCAACGACATCGCCTCGCACGAGGATTGGACGCCCACCTTGCTGGCGGCGGCCGGAGTGCCGGACGTGAAGCAGCAGCTCCTCAAAGGCTACAAATCAGGTGACAAGACCTTCAAGGTCCACTTGGACGCGTATGACATGAGCGACCTGCTCTCGGGTAAAGGTCCAGGCCAGCGCAAGGAGATTTTCTATTTTGACGACTCCGGCAGTCTCAACGCGTTCCGCTACGGCGATTGGAAAGTCACCTTTGCGACCAAGGACTCCTGGTGGGCCGATGTCGCAAAACCGCGGACGGTGCCCTTGGTTGTCAACCTTCGCCAAGACCCATTCGAAATGACTCCGGACGCCAAGCTGTATGAGCGTTGGTATGCCGACAAGCTCTGGGTCATGCTCCCGGCGCAGGCCATCGTGGGACGGTTCCTGGTCACCTTCAAAGAATTCCCGCAGCGACAGAAATCTGCGGGCCTGAACAACATAGACAAAGTGCTGGAACAGATGCAGGCGCAAGGCGACTGATGCATTCGGCGTGACCGATAGCAACCCGCGGTGGGTCAGCGCGCAAGCTGGCCCACCGCGGTTGTGGCTCTATTCTACTCTCCCGGCTGCCTTCATCATCAGCGTCGCGATAGCCCTGGCGTCGCGATGCCGGATCAGACCTCCCTCGTCAGACATCTTCTCTCATCAACGCGCCAAAGCTGCCTCCCGGGAATATAAGACGCAGCGTGAACACCGCAGGGGACGCCCTCGTCACCGACGCCCGCTGCGGTGCGCTGCACTTAGTAGGGGAAGGTCTCTACCTTGTCCGTGCCGCTAAATAGGAATGGCAGCTCATGAACCTGCTCGAATTTGACTGCCCCCAGCTCGTTCGGATCGATTCCGAGCGCTTTCACGACGGTGGCTGCGACCTGCTGATTGCTGGTTGCGGATTTCACCGTCGCTGGTTCCATCCCGGCAAACGACACCAACAAAGCGGTGTGCACGTCGTCCTCATTGAATCCGCCGTGTTCAGCGATCTTGGTACCACCGGTAAAGATGACGCCCGTGTTGACCTTGAGAATGATGTCCGGGGTACGTGGGTCACTGCCCGGGGAGTTGAACTTGTTGCGCAGTGACGGGCCGGCGAAGATCTCTTGAATGCCTAGCGCCTGCTGATTCTGCGGCGTGCTCAGGTTTGCCACCACGGGTCCGAGCAAGGAGGGGTCGGCCAGCCAGATCAGCGAGCCATCATCAGAGATATCAAACGCATCCGCCAGACCGATCGTCGCGGTCGGCTGGCCGCCGCCGATGCCGCGTCGCTTGCTGATGTCGATCGGGGACTGCCCGTGCTTGGCCGAAATGATGATCAGCGTCGAATCGTACAGCCCTTCTTTCTTGAGTTCGCTCACCATTTTCCGCAGCGACTGATCCACGAAGTCGAGCTCACCGGCGAGCCCCTGGCCGGGGGTGCCGAGAACGTTCGTATAGCCGCCCTTGATGCCGGTTACCGGGTCTACGGCGAGCTTCTCACCCACGCTGACTGCCTGGAAGTTGGTTCCAAACAGCGCAGGTACTCCCACACGTTTGCTTCGGTCATGGTTGTAGCCGTCGATCTGATTGATCACCGCAGCAACGTGCAGCGAGTCGTAGCACTTGATGTCATCAAAGCTGTTGGTCCAGCCATCATCGTAGGTCGCATCCGGGTACGGCACCACGGCGCACCCGGAGATCTGCGGCAGTGGGACTGGAACGGAGTTTATTTCTGGACCGTAGAAGTCATCCACGCCTTTGCCACTCGGCCCGTTGGTCCACTCATAGGAGGGATGCTTATCGGTCCACGCGGTACGTCCGCCGTGTGCCTTGACGACCTCGAAAATGGTGTTCACGCGTACGTAGTCATGTGGCATGAGCTTCTTGCAGCCAGCTTGCGGGTCGCGCACAAGGTAATCAGGATTGATACCGCCACCACCGTCCAGTTTGGTGAGGTCGATGTCGACTGACTCGTCCCATGCAACATTGGTACCCACGGTGCCGGGGCAGGCTCCCCCCGGATTGCCTAAGCCGTCCGTGTGCACCGGGGGCGAAAGCGCGCGGTTGTAGGTGTCGTCGTACCACAGCCCCGTGGTGGTCGGCGAACCACCGGTAACCAGGGATGCGAGCCCGGGGAACGAGTCCGACGGGGTGCTGGTGGAATTGTTCGTATACGTTATGCCCTGGCGGCTCAGGGCGGACAGTGTCGAATCACCGTGCGTGGCGACGTAGTTGGTGAGATCGAGCGCGTGCAACCCGTCGACGCTAATCAGCAGCACGTGCTTGACCTGATGACCGGTCTCGGCGATCTCGTTGTCGGCGTTGGCCCCAAACGATGCCGCCACCAATGCGAGTCCCGCGGCAACCCCATACATCGTTCTCTTCATAACATCACTCCCTTAGATGACGCCGTCGCCGGCGTCGGTTTACCCCTGCAGGGGCTTATTAGCCCGCGACTCTAGAGCTCAGTTGTTACAGTTTTGAGTTGGCCGTTCGCGATCTAAATCCACCTCAGCAACGGACGGACCTTCGGGAGCGCGCTCAGCTTCGCAGGCGCGGAGTTACCTGACTCAGGCAAATCAACGCACTGCGGGTAGTTGTCTGAAGCTAATTGCGCAGAGGATCCGGCCGAAGCGCGGTGCGAACCGCGGTCGCTTCGATCTAATTGCCGCTTCCGGCCGCTAGTTCGAAAAGCACGGCGAGCGTTCGGCTCGCCCGATAGGAAAACGCCGCCCGAAGGCGGCGCTCTCGCAACGAAGGTGCCGGGAATCGTCAGTGCCGCGCGTCACGCGGTTTCTTATAGTAGTGGCGTGAACACGGCGTAACCAACCCCCGGCAGGGAGACTGTGCATACCGCGTGCTAGTGCGGCCAACCCCTTGATGCGGCAGAAAGCCGGCTAGTGCTCCCTAGCGGATCGATACTTCAGATGTAAATTCCTCCGACATTGCCTGAGCATGATGCGGCGCCGGTCAGCGAGCAGGATGGCCTTGATATCCTGAGATTGCCCGGCCTCGGTGAAGCGCGTGTACAAGCGCGCCGAACTGGTCACCGACATACGAGACCGCACCGTAGCAGGCGCGTCTTGTTGCGCGCATCTTCGCCCCGGACATCCCGCTGCAGGCCGGCCCCGGGATCCACGGGGTCCACGGGGTCTTTGAAATCCATGTGCAGGGTCAGGTGGCTAGCAATACGCTGAGCAACCTCAACAGCTCATCGGCCTTGGTCGGTTTGCTCGTGATTCGAAGGCAGGGATCGAGGGCAGATTCTTGATCGCCGAAGAAGTGTCCCCCGCGATGAGCACGGCCTTTAGGGGAACACTTAGGCGCTCGCGCAACTCCGTAATGATCTCGATGCCTGTCTCGCCCTGGCTCAAGTGATAGTCGGTTACCCCGCTGACACTGAGCGCGGTATGGCGACGCGACGGGCCGGCCCGATGACTTTAGCAAAGACGGCGGCGCCCGTACCTGCGCACACGCCTCGGAAGGCCAGCCATTGCGCAAGTACGAGCGGCGGAATGTAGAGTCCGGCCCCGGTAGCCAATAACGCTGCGGTCGATACGCCTCAGGGGCGTGCGGCCGCCTCGAGAGACCGCGTGAAGCTAGCTTCCAACGGCCTCGCTGTTCGCGTCTCCGGCTTCACCGAGATCTTGTGGGGCATCGCGCGCTAAGCGGACATGGGATGCCGTCTGCTCCAGCAGTCCCTCGGCCAGAAGTGCTTCCGTCGGAAGGCCGGTGCGCGCCTGTATCCATCGGAAGGCCGACTCGAGGGTTGGAGCGGCCCAGAGTCTGTGGCCGTCGCCCGAAAAAATGTCCCAAGGTGCAAAAGTCATCATGTCGTGCCCGCGCCGAATGATGCGGATCATTCCCAAAACTTCGACGCGCCACACTCCAGGCTGAATTTCTTCAACGTGGTAGTCCATTACGCTTCCCCGATAGCGACGCTTCCCCGACGTGTCGAACGATGTTACGTCCTCGACCGTCCGCGTCTCACAGTGAGCATAGTGCATCATGCGGTGAGCCTTGTCAGCGCGCCGCGAATCGCGATTGAACATATCTACAGAAGTACCCTCAAATCGGGCCTGACGCGCTCTGATCATTACCCGCATCGTGGTTCCCGTCCGGTCATCTCAACGACGGAACCGCCCGAAGCATCACGGCCCGAGCTGAAATCGTGCCCGCTCAAATTACCTACTCACGTAAAACTGCTGCGGCTGAGTCGCGCGCCCCTCTTCGTCGCGCAGGAAAGTTAGCTTGTTTCAGACAGCATCCGCAGGTGCCTGGGCATCATCATGGCTTGCGGTTCCTCAAGCGGCTGAAGTCGTTTTCACCAGGAGCGGTCGGCAGGGCCTGCCCCATGGTGGCGCCGCGCGCGACGAACATAACGCGAATTGATCACGCCGGCCGACTGCGTTTCAGGAGCGCTCGCGATTCACTGCATTATGACGTGTCAACGACCCACGCTTTGGCCCTGCGTCTGGAGGAACGGTCGGCCGCTGTGACCCGGTGCGTAGAACGCAGACTCACCAGACCGCAGAATTCACCCTCGATTGGTTTGCGCAGGGAGCAACTCCATGGTGCTAACAAAATGTGGATGCTTGCTGGTGTTCTGCTCAGTTCTCGCAGTGTGCTTATTCTGTTGGCTGAGTTTCGCAAGCTTCTCGAGCCCTGGAACCAGCCGGTCCGGAAAATCGCAACGCCCTGCTGACGAAGCCGCGCGAGGCAGCCACGCTCAGACTGAGGGTGCGGTAATCTCCGGTTAGATCACGGATAGATGTTACCCGTCGCGTAGTTCCACATCGGAACACCGCTAGCCTTCAACCAAGTGGCCGCGCACGCTCTGCCACTTGATGCAGACCCGCCATCCCCGAGGCACCCCGCTTCACTTCTGGCAGTAGGGCGCCGCCCGCACTAACGGATATTTGACGCGCCGGTCGGTTGCGCCCCCGGGCGTCGCCGGAAGCGCGTTCCTCAAGTTCCCATTGTCGCGGTTTCTTTTGCGCTTGCCGACTTCGCCGCGCAACAGCTCCTTGATTGCAAAAAACGGGACGCTCCACGAACATGGAGGGCCGGTCAGAGGAGGCTTGCATGGCTCAAGGACTGTTCAGCGAACACTTTAGGATCAGGCCGAGAGGCTGGTCGTCGGGGGAACCGCAGCAGCAGCCGCTGTCGGCCGGTTCCACGCGATCGATGCGATGGAAAAATCAGCCAGCCTGCGGCACGACCGATCCGGGTATGCGCGCGTCCCGGGTGTGGCACTGGCGCACAGACCTCAGGTTGCGCGGCTTCTTATCCGGCGCTCGGCTGTTAACGCGCTCCCCAGCTGAACTTCTGCAGGTACCCAGCGTGCTTTTAACAGCGTTACTGGCCGCCTGTAGTACGCCCGGCTCCCAGAGCCGCGACGCGCCACGGAAAGAGCTTCTCGAAACCCTTCGGCAATGCTTCGTGCAGGTATCCCTGCATAACGGCAAGGAGGGCTATCAGTCACCGTGCGCGCGCGAGGACGTATCGAGACTAAATGGCATCACGCGCGGCGAACTGATCGATGCACTAGGACCCCCGCAGTTCTGTACGAGCCCCACCGAAGGAGGCTTCCCAAAAGGCGACGACTGCGCCGCGGACCAGAATCCACAATGGAGTTTCTATCACTTGCCGCAGAGCGTATACACGGGCGGGGGTCCGGATTTGGTGTGTGAGTCAGACAGCCGCCGTCGCTGCGTGCATGTGGTGTGGCGTACACCCAGGTGAGAGAGTCTGCCGGCGATGCGCTTATGCTCCCGGGGCCTCGGGCAGCCCCTGGCGGATGCGCAGAGAAAAATCAGGCGAATCGCCCGCCAACTTTGCACTTTCAGTGATGTTGCTGCGCGCCCGCAGCTCATCGAAGGGCAGACGCGTGTTTATCTCGCCCCGTTCGTAGAGAAGCTGGTCGAGGCGACCGTTAGCGAGCAGCCGCCAGTCGAATTGCCCGACGCCCCCGGCATTCTGCGCGTGCTCACGGATAGTGGTCGTGCAGTTTTGTGTCAAGGCGTTGTACCACCGTGGATGTCCGGCGAGGTGATTGACCGCCCTCAGGTAATCAACGAGCAGGGCCCGCGCCCGTGAGGTGGAAGCTCGGATGCGGTACAGATACACCTGCTCGCCACGGTAATTTGTCCGCAATGCGATCAAATCGCGCTCGTCGGCGACCACGTAATAGAGTTCGTATTGGCGGAAAAAGCCCCGTAGCGCTGAGTATGACTCGCCTCTTTCCTTGCGCGTCTCGATAGATATCGCGAGATGCTGGCCATCATCAAAATCCCAGCTGGCGATCGTATGTGCGATCTGCGTCGGCCCCCAAAATGACACGAATAAATCAACGCCGCGAATCCGATCGAGATCGTAAGTGCGCGTCTCCCAGTGTGGGTCGTAATCACTCTCGGAGCGATACTTAAAATTGCGCACATTCTGGATGGTGACGGACGAGCCGCTAAACACCGCGCTTGCTGTGCGCGCGACATCGGGAGCCCAGTCGCGGGAGTTGCTGGGCGCAATCGACGCCCACCAGAGTCCGACCAGAACGATGGGCAGGATTGCCGCGACAAGCCCTCTCAAGAGGGGCCGAACGCATGTGGTCAGAAATAGACTGCTGGCGGCAACCGCCACGCACATCGCACCTGCCAGCACGCGTGACCTCGGCCCGTCAAACCATAGAGCGAGCGCCGCCCAGGCGACGCCAGCAACTACGATCACCGCGAGCACCACGGTTCCAGTCAGCCGCAAAGTGCGCGCTACCATCACTCGATTCCCGCGTGCTCATAGAGGATACGACGCACCTCCTCGATCGTCTCGGCCGTAGCCTGGGTTGAATGACCCGAGCGCACGACGAGCTCGGACTCGACCCCCTCGATGTGCGCACTTTTGTACGCGACGACCCCGTCATCCCCCTCCTGGATCGGCCCCGTGCCCTTCACGGCGATGATCGAGTTGACGTGCACGCCGGGGGTGATCGGCAGCGAGGCGAGCGTCTTCAGGAACGGGTTCGATGGATCCATGTTATCGAGCGAGGTCGGGATAGACGGCGTTGCCAACGCATCCGGCCCGCGCAGCTTTGCGATGTCTGCGGCGGCCCTGGCCAGGCCACCGGGCAGGTTGATGAATTTATTGGCGAATTTGGCGATGCGATTGCTGGCCAGAAAACTGCCGTGATGGGGCGTGGCGATGAAAATCACACGCTTAACAGAGGGCAGCGGCTTAACGAAGAGTGCGCGGGCGAGCAAGTCGCGCGTCGCCGGGTCGAGCTGAGCCTCATCAAACGGGACCTTGGAGATGAGTTCCCAGAACCGATTGCCGCTATCGACGACCGTCATCTTGGCCAACAGGCCCCCCTGGCTGTGACCAATGACGACCATCTGATCGAGCGCTGGATCCTGCCCCGCCGGGTCGACGTCGTTGCGCACTTCGGTGAGCGCTTCGCGCAAGCGCATCGCGGACAACGAAATCGGGTTGCCGCTGTTATAGACTATTCCCCAGATCTGATAGCGCGAGGCGATCTCGGGATCCCCGAGCAGCTCGTTGGCCATCTCCGCCCAGCGGGCGGGACTTGACGCGGTGCCGTGAACCAGCACCACTGGAATCATGTTGGGATGGTACGGGTGCAGCATGAAGAGCCCACTGTCTTCGGCCCCCTTGGCAGCGGCAGAAAATGAAAAGTCGCCCCGCCGAAAACCCGCGATCTCGAAATCCCAGATCGGCGAGCCCTCGAGCCTGACCGCGAGGGCCGCGCTGGGATCGGACTCAAGCGGCACGGAATAACCAGCAACCTGCACGGAAGCCGTCTTGTCCGGATCGTAGAGTTCCACGATTCCGTGCAGCTGTCCGCCGGTCATCGCGTGCAGAGGGTCATCGAAGCGCACAAATGCGGTGATTGGCACTTTTGCAGTGGGCGCTATCCAGCGGCCGGCAGGATCGTTCGGTACCGGTTCGACTCCCGCCGTTAGCGCCGCGCCGATCCCCGCGGTGCGATACGTATTGCGCAGGCCCCGAACCTCGAGGTCGGCGAGCGAGACGAAGTTCGTCAGACGATTTCCGCCGTACTTGAATCCCGCCGGGTCAACCGTCAACTCCAGCGAGCCAAATGGCAGATCTAATTGACGCTCACTGAGGTCAAGTGCGGCCCCGTCCGCGGTCGCAAGTCCGAGAGCAATGTCGCGGTTATAAAGGTCAGCCGCGAGCCGCAGGCGCGGGTCATACCGCCCCGGCGCCTCCGCCGGGTCCGTCGGAAACAGGTACGCGTAGGCGTACGCCGCCGACGCCAGATAGTAGCCCTGATCGCGCGATCTCTGGGCGTACGCGAAGGACAGCTCGCAGAGTGCAAACAGGCGGTCGCGTTCGTCCGTCTGGCCAAGGCCCGCATGCAACTGCGCAAGTACTGCTTCCGGATCTTCTTTGTAGCGCTCGGTGAGGGCAGCGCGCTCGAGGATCTGCGTCGTATAGGCGCTCGGCTTGTCGGCCGAGAGGATATTAGCGTTGAGTTTGCGGTGGGCCGCTTGCTCGCTGAGACGCGTGACTCCGACGGGAGTTGCGCAGCCGCCCGCAAGGAGCGTAAAGAGCGCGAGAGCGAGCGCGCAGCTACTGACCGATCTTGTAATCGACACCAGCGACCTCTTGAGGCCGTGCGCGCCGCGAAGGCTTGCGAACCCCTACGCGAGCAAGATCGTGACAGAGCCACGAGACTCACGCGACGGCAAGCGCGGTCTTCTTATACTAGCACCTCGCCTGCCGGATCCCGGAGAGGGGGGCGCCGGAGCGAGCTCGCGGGTCAATCCGTGACTCTCTTCCATGAGCTGTCGGGATTGAATTCCGTGATCGCCTCCGCCACGGCAGTAGTGTTCTCGCCCAGATCCTTCTGATACACCACCCCGTGCTGGTTGATGATGAAGGTCATGACGCCGCTGCTCTTATATGTGGCCGGATAAGCCACCAGAGCCACTCCATCCTTGAGTTGGCCGTCGACCAGATAACTTTTCGCACCGCCCGGCGCGGCAGCGCCTTGTGCCGTCACGCTGCGGTAGAAGTAACCGTGATAGGGAGTCTGCGGGTCAGCGCCTTTGTAGCCCTCGTCAGCGGCCTTAGCCAGATAGGGACCCGCGGGGCTCGGCGGCTCGTCATTCTTTGTCTCCCAGTACAAGCCGTTTTGCTTGCCAGAATCGCTGGTGAGTTTCTGTGCAAAGTATCCCGCTGGCAAGCCATCGTGTCCGAGCCTGGCGTAGTCTTTCTGCGCAGCGATGAACCCCCGGCATGCGGCAATGGCACCGAGCTCATTCTGTCCGATGCGCCGGTAGATGAGTTCCTGCTTTCCGGCCGCGGTATCGAAGTGCCAGCTTTCGCTCTGGCGGACGATGGGAATGGGCAGCTCCCAATTCCTGCTCCCAACACGCAGCAGCCGGGTGTCCGCATCCTCTCTGACGATGACATGCTTGGTCTTGTAGGACTTCACAAAGTTGTCGAGTGCCGTGTTGTCCTGGACCGCGTCACCGGAGGCAATGAGGTCCTTGCCCTCGTCGCCGAAGATGGACAAGAGCGCATCCTGATCATGGGATTGAGCAGCCACGATTAGCGCTTTGACGGCCTGGCCGGGAGTTGCAAAGGTCTGCTGCTCGGCCGCGAGACACGTTGCCACTGAACCCAAGGCACACAGCGCGAATACACGAGCAAAATTAGGCATATCCATGACCGCTTACCTCGTTCTCGGAGCGGCTTGATTGCCGCCGCGGCCAGACGCACGTTGCGGAGCTCCCATGCTGGCGTGTCCGCGGGCACTCGCCGCACGGTCCGCAGCGGGTTGACTTGCGCCACCGAAAGCGCCCTGCGGACGACTCGCCGCCGGACTGGCCGGGCGTCCTGCAGGTGCGCTACCACCCGCGGGTCGATTCGTGGCCATGTTTCCGCCTGCTGCAGCAGGCCGCGCCCCGCCTGCGTTTTGCGCACCGCCGCCGGCTTGGCCGAATCCACGGTCGACGGCACGGTTGCCCGCGGTCGGTCGATTCGCCGCGCCGGCGGACGGAGTTGCGGCGCCCTTCGCTGCATTGGCGCCGCTCGGGCGATTGGCCGGCGTGGCCGGCCGATTCGCCGCGCTTAAGGTGGGCGGCGCTCCCTGTGGAGCGGGACGATTTGCCGCGTTTGAGCCGCCGGGGCTCCTGCCCTGATAACTCGTCTGGCCCTTCCAATTGTTGGCGTTGCCTGCGGCGGGCCGCTGCTGTGCGCTGCCGGGGACTTGGTTGTTACCCTGGCTTGCGCTCGGACGGTTGTACTGATTGCCCGGGGCGGGGCGAGTGCTCGGATTGGCCCCGCTCGGGCGCGTGTAGTTCACGCCCTGGTTGGTCCCGGACCGATTTCCCATGCTGTTGGCATACACGCCGTTGGGCTTGCGATCGTAGGGCATCGGCGTGGGCTTGTAATTGGGACCCAGGTTGGAGTTGTTGTTGAAGCGGTTGTAATAGTTGTTGTTGATGTTAACGTTAGTGTTCCCGTACTGCACTGGCCGCGGGTAGCGGTAAGCCGGACCCCCGCCGGCAACATAAACGGGGCGGTAGGGAGGCGGGTAGTAAGGGCGGCCGCCGTAGTACACGCCGCCGTGACCCCAGCTCGGGTAGTAATAGTTGTTGTTATTGTTGCTGATCGCAGCGCCAATGATCATTCCCACACCAAACGATAGGAGTGACGCCGCGACGACATCGCCGGTGGTTGGCCCCTGCTGTTGCACAACGACGGTGCTGCTCGCAGGAGGCGGCACCCCATTGGTAGTGGTCGTGGTAGTCGTCACTCCGCCGCTGGTGGTGGTCGTCGTCGAGCTGAACACCTGTTGCGGGTTGTACTGCGGGACGTACACCACTTGCGGGTTTGCGGGTTGCACCTCGACGATTTGCTTACCCTGGTCCTGCTTCACCTCCACTTTCATTTTGTCGGAGCTCTTCAGGACGCCGTTGTCAACGGCGAGCGCGCGCAGTCGCTGCGCAGAATCCAGAACCGCTTTGGGGTTTGCCAGGTAAGCCGCCCCGAGCTGCTTGGTCCAGTCAAACTGCTGGCACATCATGTCGACAACCGTCGGATAGTGCAGCAGCGCTTGCATCACCGGCGTGAAGCCGGCCTTCTTGGACGCCTCGTCCAGCGCCGCTTCCTTTAAATTCTTATTCGGGTCCAGTAGCAGCCAGTTACCACCATCCATCACCTCCTGAGGGTTGGTGGCAGCCTGCAACATCACTGCGAGAACCGGATCGGGATACAGGGCGACGGGCGCGAGCAATTCGTCCAGACCCTGGGCCGTCAAGTTGACATCCGGCAATTCCATCTGTTGCGGTTGAGCCCCAGCCGGTTGCGCTGCTTCAGCGGGTGGTGGTGGCGCCGCCGCCGGCGCCGGGACCGCGGCAGCGGGTTCTTGCTGGACAACAGGCGTCACGGTCTTTCCCTTGGCGCACCCGACGTCCGTAACTACAAGACCGGACAGCAGGGACAATGATAAAAGCCACGCCAAACAACTTCGAACGTATTTCATAGTGCCTCGCGCTACAGATACTCAGCCGCAGTGTCGCTATGGCCGCTGCGGCTGGCGCCACGGGCCCGCGGATCCCGCAAAGCCTTCAGGGCGACTCTCAACCTCCGGCGCCGTGCTAGTGGAGCCTCTGCGGGCGCGAGCTGCGCCCGGCTGTCGGATGATTAGAGCCTGCTTCGCTACTTTCGGCAAACCTTGGAGGGTGCTTTGCCTGCTGAAGTGCCGTAATCACCTCGCCGGCGCTGATACTGTCGGGCTGAGCAGTCCTTTCCTTCCACATACATCCCGCGCAGGATTGAATGGCGGCACCAAGAAGTCCATCCGTAGATACCGAGGGGCCGCCACGTCAGTCCTAACGCACGCGCGAGCGTCGGCGGCCCACGTCCGCGAATTGCCGCATCGACAGGTCACTCCGCCCCCCGCTCTCGCGGGACCGTCAAAGAGCTCCGGGGGAAAGGCGCTCCTTTCGAAACCTGAGCCACGCACCGGCTTCCTCCCGATTGCCGTCGCCGCCGAAGCGGCCGTCCGCGGCACAGGTGCTTCGTCACGTGCTCTGCGGAGTGCGGCGCACGACGTTCGGCCGGGTCATCGCGTGCTGCACAAGATGATTTAAGGCGCGTGCCATGGGCAGGATGACGCCAGCGCGAAACGCAGCTTCATATAACATGCGGTGCTTGGACTTGAAGGCTTCAGGGCTAAGACTCATAAGTGCCGGTTCTCGCGGCCTTACGAACGCCCTCGTCACGCACGATGAATACTAATCCGTCTCCCGGATTGCGCCGCACTCTGCAGCGCCGGCACATGGAGATGATCGCCCTCGGGGGCGTGATCGGCGCCGGGCTCTTCGTCGGCAGCGGCGTGGTCATCAAGGCGGCCGGTCCGGCTGCGGTGGTCTCGTTCGCGCTCACGGGCGGTTTGGTCGTTCTCGTCATGCGCATGCTGGGCGAGATGGCGGCGGCGTTCCCGGCGGTCGGGGGTTTCTACGAATACAACCGCCTTGCGCTCGGGGAACTGGCGGCCTTCCTCACCGGCTGGATGTACTGGTACTTCTGGGTCATCGTCGTCGCGCTCGAGGCGGTGGCTGGCGCGCGCCTCCTGATCTACTGGTTTCCGCAGATCGCGCCGTGGATGCTGACCTTGGGACTCGTACTCGCGTTCACGCTGCTGAATCTGCTGTCGGTGCGCTCCTGGGGGGAAGCTGAGTACTGGTTCGCCTCCATCAAGGTCGCCGCTATCGTGGTGTTCCTGTGCGTGGGGATCGCCTACATGGCGGGCGGATGGCCGGGAACGAACGGCGGTTTTGCCAATCTCACGGGCCACGGCGGGTTTGTACCCAACGGCATCGGCCCGGTACTCACCGGGGCGGTGGCGGCCACGGGGTTTTACTTCGGCGCGGAACTGGTGACGGTAGCGGCAGCGGAGTCAGCCGCGCCCGAGGAAGCCGTGGCAGCCGCCACGCAGTCCGTCATCGCGCGGGTGCTCGTCTTTTACGTAGGCTCGATCCTGGTCGTCGTCACCCTGCTGCCGTGGAACAGCCCCGGCATGGCACAGCCTTACGTGAGTGCGCTTCAGCAGCTGAGGATTCCCGCCGCCGCTCACATCATGAACGCCGTGATCCTGACCGCGGTGCTGTCAGCCCTCAACAGCGGCCTGTTTGCCTCATCCCGCATGCTGATGGCGCTGGCGCGGCGCGGAGATGCCCCACGCGCGCTCGCGCGCCTGAATTCCCGCGGTGTGCCCACGCGCGCGATCCTGACGGGGACCGTGTTTGGCTATGCGGCGGTTGTCATGAATTACCTGTCACCGGAGCACGTGTTCGCGTTTCTGGTGAACTCCTACGGGACGGTCGCGATCTTCGTCTATGTACTGATCGCGGTCGCCGAGCTTCGGCTGCGCGCCCGTCTTGAAGCTACCGCGCCCGAGAGACTGCGGGTGCGCATGTGGGGCTACCCGTATCTGACCGTGCTGGCGATCCTGGCGATGCTCGGGATCGTGACGGCGATGGCCTTCATTCCCGAGCAGCGCTCACCCCTGGTGTTCGGAATCGTCAGCGCTCTGGTGATGATGTGCGGGTATCTGTGGCGCCGGCGGTTTGCACCCGTCTAATAGGGTTTGTCGCCGTTCACGGTCGCGCGGTGCATCGTGCGCCGCTCCGGCAGATAGTCTGCAATCGCGTAGTGCTGGGTGGCCCGGTTGTCCCAGAAGGCCACGTCATCGATCTTCCATGACCAGCGCACGGTGAGCTCCGGCCGCGCCACGTGCGCGAAGAGGAACGCGAGTACGGCTTGACTCTCCTGGGGCGTCAGTTCATTGATGTGGGTGGTAAAGCCCTCGTTGACGAACAGTCCCTTGCGGCCACTGACGGGGTGCGTGCGCACCACCGGATGGTTGACCGGCGGGTGCTTCGCAACGGCACGCTCGTAGCGCTCCTTGGATGCAGGATCGCTCCCCCAGCGCTCAGCCGGGAAGGACTTGGCAACCCAGTGCTGCGCCGTAAGCCCATCCAGGAAGCGGCGCATCGGCTCCGAGAGGCTCTCGTAGCCGGCCGAGCTACTCGACCACAAGGTATCGCCGCCGACCGTTGGCAGACGCTTGCAGGCCAGAATTCCGGCCAGCGGCGGCGTCTGGCTGAACGTGACGTCGGTGTGCCAGTTATCGTTATCCGGGAGGAAGCCCGGATGGGTGTCGATCAGCATAATCTCGGCCAGGTCCGGCAGCACCGGGTAGATCGGGTGCACGTGCAGGGAGCCGAAACGCGCGGCGAAGCGCGCCTGCGCCTGCGGCGTGATGGGCTGGTCGCGGAAGAACAGAACCTGGTGCTCCACCAGCAGCTCCCCGAGACGGTCCACCTCTGATTCAGACAGCTCCCGCGAGAGATCGACCCCCGTGACGAGGGCGCCCAGGGCGCGGGCAACGCGCGTTACCTGAATGGCCATAGCAATACCTTTACATTCACCACCGAGACCGGCGTCGAAACGCGGTAAGGGCTCCGCGCGACGGCGGCGACTGGGGACTTTCTACTTGTCGATCCGCAGAAACACAAGCTCCGCGGTCATCAGGTCAAGGTGGGCACCGCCCGCGTTCTTGAAGAACGTAATGTCGGAGGGCGAGCGGCGTCCCGGAACCGTGCCCCCGAGAAGATCATAAAGGTCGCCCAGGACATCGGCTGCGCCGATCGCGCCGTTAGCAATCGGCTGCAGAATGTCGCCCACGCCCTTAAACGCAGATTCGCGCCGGTCAACAAACACCCGGGCACGCCGCGCGGCCTCATCATCGGCCTCACGGGTGTCGGGCGTGTAGCCTCCCACCAGGTCGAGATGGGTGCCGGGCCTGAGATTGCCACCCAAAACAAGCGGCTCATGTGAACGGGTGCACGTGCAGATGAGGTCCGCCAACCGCGTCGCGGACGAAAGATCATCGACTGCCTCGGCCTCGATCCCCTCTTGCCTTAACGAGACCGACAGCTGGGTGGCACGCTCCCGGCTGCGATTCCAAATGAGCACGCGTCGCAGTGAGGGCCGCACGGTGCGGTGAGCGCGTACCAACCACGACGACATTTGCCCCGCCCCGACGACGAGCAGGGTCGCAGGCGCAGCAGGCGCCAGAATCTTGGCGCCCAGAGCAGAGTCGGCGGCCGTACGCCAGTACGTGATCTCGGTACCGTCCATGATCGCCAGCGGGCGTCCGTTTGCGCCGTCGAACAGTATGCAAACCGCTTGTACCGCCGGCAGTTCGCCCTTGATGAGGTTCGCGGGGAAGCTGGTGATCAGCTTGCTTGCCATGAAGCGGCCGCGATCGACCGCATGCCGTACGAAGTACTGCTCCTGCTCGCTGCCCAGGAACCCGTCCTGAATCTCGATCTTGGGCCGACGGTGCCCCGACTCCAATGCCGCAACCAGCATCGGGAAGCTCAGGATTCTTCTGATCTCCTCGGCGCCCACGAAGCGCATTCACGCCCTCCTCGTCAAAATGGTTCAGCGCTCGGCCATAAGCCCAAGCGCTATCAGGTTCCTCGCGCCGCCAGCGAAATCCCTCCGCCGGAGGAACTAGTGCTGCGCAGGCGCAGGGCTATCGCCGGGCGCCGACGAGACGCATCGGAATTCTATTTCGGGTGCCGCAAGCCCGCCGAATCCACCTTCGGTCTCGCTCGTGAGGACGGTCTCGATGTCCTGGCCGAATTTCCTGCAGTAGGCCACCGCATCCTGAAATGCCTTGGCCTTCTGGGTGGAGCCCGAAGACAAACCCATCAAGCCCTGCCGCGGGATCATGAACGTTCCGTGCCCGGTCGGCACGATCTGATCGGTCGTGCCGACACAGCCGGCAAAGATACCCAAGAGCGCGCCGCAGCTCATCGTTTGCAGCGCAGTCCCCAGACGGTGCGGCCTCACCGCTGCTCCACTTCCCCGCTCAGCGTTCGAGCAGATGCCACAGCGACACCAACCCGATCACGGCCAATAGCACTGCTACGGTAATGCTCAAAGACCAGGGCGGCAGCAAGACCTCTTGGCCGCGACGCAGTCTGCGCAATGTAAGCCAGTGTGTGATTCCCGCCAGCACGGTGGCAACGATGCCGAGGATGACCAGGGCAGTGCCGAAAATGATGGCGCCCTCATGCAGGTGCTCGGTCTGTGCGGTGGGCGATCTCTCCTGCAGCGTGCGAAAAAAGGCGACCAGGCCAAAGCCAAACGTCGCCATGGTCAGGGCGGTGCGGATCCAGGCGAGCGTAGTGCGGTCGAGCGAAAGCTGCGTTCGCAACTTCGCCATGCTCGTGCCATCAAGCGGCGGAGCAACCGCGTCCGGGCCTTCTGTCTGCTGGTTCATCACTGCCCGCTCGGTCCCCGGAATCAACCCGCGGGCGGGTAGAGCGAGGCGCTATCCGTGTGCCACTGCACTCAAAAGATAGCGCTCGCTCAGCTTCCGCATACGGATTGGCAACTGATCTCTAATAGGCCAGACGCAGTGAAGACGGATGGAAAGTACGGGCAGTCAACCCCGCGTTGTCCGCTGCCCGACGCTCGTCAGCTTCCCGCCGGCACTACGTTGATCGCCAGGGACTCGGTGTACGTGACGTCCACCTGATCACCCGGCTTGAGGGTGCGCACGAACTGGACCATGTTCGGTGATTTGACCGCGATCAAATGTATCGACCCATCCGCGCGCTTGAAGGCGACGGTATTGGTGTCCGTATTGATGGCCACGATGGTGACCGTGGTAGTGATCGAGGCGCCGACCCCGCCGCCCGGCTTCTGACCAGGCTGCGACTTGTAAGCGAATTCCGCTGCGGCTGGCTCGGTGACCTTCGTTTCCCCCTTGGCCATCTGCACGGCAATTCCCTGGTAGTAACTCACGACGACCTTGTCGCCTACGTGCATCTTGTCGAAATTCTTTACGTCGGGACCGACGACGATGCTCACCGGACCGTTCGGGCCGCGCAGCGACACTTCGCGCGTGGCAGGATTGATGGCCTCAACCGTGGCGGTCACCTTCTCGTACTGACTCTTGACAACCGGCTGAGCCTGCGCCCAGGCACAGGTGGCCAGCGCTGCGAGAAGGAGTGTCGACACTCTGATAATCATCTTGTTCATTATTAAGCTCCGTGCAGGGAAGATCTAAGCGCGCTCAGGCGCAAGTGTTACACGAACGGTCGGGCGTGTCGTCCGTGAAAACCCCTATACCGCGTCCGCCGTCCCCGCTCGACCCAGCGGCCGGCCGACTGGCCTCGGGTAGATGGCCAGTTGAGGCGGCGCAGCGGCTGCGGAACTCGTTTTCACTTTCGGCGCGGCTGCCGGCGCCGGCGTGCCAGGCATCACCTCTGATCATCCACTTGTCGTCCTTGCGCGAAGAGACGGTCACTAATTTCCCAGCGTCCATCCCCTGCACCCGACCCACCGCTGTGGCGGCGAACGCCGCCGCGTCCTTAACCCGGTGTGCGTTGATTGAAGCGTTGGACGAACAGCGCGCGACCCCGCGCGCACTCACAGATCTTACTTTGTGCTGCAGCGCGGAAAGTGTCGACGTTGAGCATTCCGGCGGCGGAGCGCACAGTGCCGCTTACTAATCAGCGCCGCCCGCATTCGGCCACACGCAGAACGTGCCGTTGAAAAACAAGACTCGGGTAAAAAGGGAGCGTGGGGTGTGGACGTAACACTAACAGCCGGACGACCGGCCCAGTCCAAATCCCGGCGACGCCTCAACCTTACGCCCACGGCATTTCATGCGCGACCGTCACGAGTCGAGCTGGCCGCAATGGGGAAAGCATTGCGGGACAAGTGTCCCCGAGAATTGCATGCCCAGTGGAAGCCGCCACGGAATCGTCGCGATCCGGCGCGATTGATCGCGCGGGCCAACCACGGTCGCATCCCGGAGCTGGTGCCGATTCGGCACGGCCGAATGCTCGAATCGCCATTCATCTTCTATCGCGGGGCGGCGCTGAACATGGCGGCGGATCTGGCCTCGCTGCCCTACACCGGCATCCGCGTGCAATGTTGCGGTGACGCTCATCTCGTGAACTTCCGTGGCTTCGCTACTCCGGAACGCCGCGTGCAGTTCGACATCCACGATCTGGACGAGACACTCCCCGCGCCCTGGGAGTGGGACGTGAAACGGCTGGCGGCCAGCTTCGTACTGGCGTGCCGAGACAACGGTCTGGGCGACGACTGCGGCGCGGATGCTGCGCGTGCATGCGCGCGCTCGTATCGCGAGCACATGATCGAGTTCGGCAAGATGACTGTCCTGGACGTGTGGTACGCGAGTCTCGACGCCGAAGAACTGCTCCCGACAATCCGCGATCCCGAGGGCCGTCGCCGGGCGACGAAGAGGCTCACCAAGGAGCGCGAACGCAGCGCTCTCGAGCATGATTTTCCCCAGCTTGCTCACAGACCGGGGGGTGGGGCCGCAGTTATCCGCGATAACCCGCCCACAATCTTCCACCCCAGCGGCGAGTTGGCGCGGGACGCCCTCGATGCGGGAGTGCCTGAGGCTTTCGCCCAGTATCGGGAGAGCCTGCCGCAATCCGTACGTACGCTCCTTGACCGTTTTCAGTTCAAGGACATTGCCATCAAGGTGGTGGGCGTCGGCAGCGTGGGCACACTCTGCCTGGTGGCCCTCTTGATGGCCGACGATGAAGATCCGCTGTTCCTCCAGATAAAAGAGGCACGCGCCTCGGTGTTCGAGGCCTATGCCGGCAAGAGCGCGTTTCGACACCAGGGGCAACGGATCGTGCACGGCCACCGCTTGATGCAATCGGCGAGTGATATCTTTCTTGGCTGGTGCACCAGTAAAACCGGTCGTCACTTCTACGTGCGTCAGCTTCGCGACATAAAGCTCAAGCCCATGGTGGACGCCTTCAGCACCACCGACGCGATTCAGTTCGGCGAATGGTGTGGCTGGACGCTGGCGCGCGCTCACGCCCGCAGCGGCGAGCCGGCGATGATCGGCGGCTACCTAGGCTCGGGGGAGATGTTTGATAAAGCTCTCGCGGCTTTCTCGATCGCCTATGCCGACCAAACTGAGCGGGACTATGAACTCCTCAGGAAGGCGGCGCGGGCGGGCAAACTGGAAGTGGCGCCGCAGCCGTGATACCCCGTCCGAGCGGTCATGCCGGATCGAGCCCCCTGTGCGTTGTGGGTACGGCTCGCGGCTCGTCGACCCCGAAAACGTGAACCTGCACTACAATCTCGCTGGCGCGATGTCCTCACTGAGCGAGATTGATCTGACCCTGGAGACGCTCGCCGGCATCGCGCCGCGACTCTCGCCGGGCATGATGAGCTGGATGGAGGCGGACCCGGACTTCGATCCGATCCGCGAGGAACCGCGCTTCAAGGCCATGATGCAAACGGTGAAGGAACGGTTCGCACCGGCCTGACACGCCAGTGCGCCCCCGCTGGGAGGCGGCGTGCTAAGGCTGCGCGGGCGGTGCTTTGCGTACGATGCTCGTCGCCATCGTCACGACTGACGCAAGATCGCTGAGATTGCCCGGTACGACGAGCGTGGTGCTCTCCTTCGCAAGCTTGCCGAACTGCCGAACATACTCCTCACCGATACGCAGCTGCATCGCCTCGATGCCCCCGCGTTCACTGAGCGCGCCGCCCACCCTCCGCAGGCCCTCCGCCGTGGCAGTTGCGACCGCGAGGATTGCCGCTGACTGGCCCTCGGCCTCGTTGATCTGCTGCTGCTTGTTCGCTTCCGACGCCTTGATAACGCGCTGCTTGTCGCCCTCCGCCTGATTGATCTTGGCGTCCCGTTCACCCTCGGATGCCAATACCACGGCGCGCTTCTCCCGCTCCGCACGCATCTGCTTCTCCATCGCGGTCAGAACGTCCTTGGGCGGCGTGATGTTCTTGATCTCGTAGCGCATGACCTTGACGCCCCAGGCAACCGAGGCCTTGTCCAGTTCCGCTACCACATTTGCATTGATGGTGCCGCGCGCTTCGAACGTGCGATCAAGCTCAATCTTGCCAATCTCGCTACGCAGCGTGGTCTGTGCGAGCTGGGAGATGGCGAAGTTGTAATTCGTAATGCCGTAAGAGGCCAGGTGCGGATCCAAGACTTGCATGTAAAGGACTGCGTCGACTGCGACCTGAACATTGTCGCGGGTGATGCAGATCTGCTCGGCGACATCGAGTGCCTGCTCTTTGAGACTGTGGCGGTAGGCCACGCGTTCAACGAAGGGAATCAGAATGTGGAATCCGGCCTGCAGCGTGCGACTGTACTTCCCCAGATTTTCAATGACGTAGGCGCTTTGCTGTGGCACGACCGTTGCCGTGCGCGCCACCACGATCACGACAATGAGGGCGATAACAATGAATACATAGGAGCTATACATGGTCGGATCCCTGGCAAATTACCTAGACGTCAGGCCGGACAAGGAGCGTCAAGCCGTGCACGCTCGCGACGCGTACGCGACTACCGGAGTGCAGCGCAACGTCCGCATCGTTGCGCAACGTCCAGAACGTACCGCCATGCTCGGCCTGACAGCTCTCCCCGGGGGCGAGATCGACCCGCAGCGTGATAAGGCCGCCGGGCGGTCCCGTGTGCACTGGCGGCGCACCGCCACGCAGTTTCTGGTAAATGCGGCTCCGGAACAGCACCATGGACACGATGGCGAGGATCGCGAATGTGGCCCATTGCGCCCACACTGCCAGCGCGGGGGTCAGCGCGGTCACCAGTCCGACCACGATGGCCGCGGTGCCAATAAAGACGAGGTAGAACTGCGCGTTTACGAAAGCAAGCTCTGCCCCGAGAAGTATTGCGCCGGCGATTACCCAACCCCACCAACTCATCTGGACGTTCCCCCGTCACGGCGCCTGCGCCACGGCTGCGTACTATATACCGCTGCCCGCGATACCCGGGCGGTGAATCTCGCTCAGGTATCGACAGCCTTTGCCAATGCGGGCTCGGCGTAATCATCGAGCTGTGTGGCGTGCGTCGACTTGAGCATACCCAGACAGACCCAGGACAAGGCGCAGGCGGCGGCAATGTAAATCGAGATCGAAAGATTGCTGTGAAACCTGGCGAACAGAGCGGTGGCGATAATGGGTGCCAGGCCACCACCGACAACTCCTGCGATCTGATAGGCGAGCGAGACAGCCGAGTAGCGTACGCGCGTACTGAAGGTTTCAGCGAACAGTGCAGCCAAGGGGCCGTAGGTCAGGGAGAGCACACAGAAGCCGACGGAGATCGCGACCGTGATCCACAGCGGTGAACGCGTCTCGAGCAGCGGAAACAGCACGAACGCCCAGACGCCCATGAGTGCCACCCCGGTCATGCAAATGCGGCGGCGGCCGTAACGGTCAGAGACCATCCCGGCCAGACACGTCACGGGCGCGGTCGCAATCTGGGCGATGAGTACGGCGCCAAGCATCGTTCCGCGAGGCAGCTGCAAGCCCGCTGCACTCGTGCCGTATGCGACCACGTAGGTGATAAGGATATAAAACGCCAGAATGTTGCCGACGCCTGCGCCCCCAGCAAGCAGAATCAATCGCGGACAGGACCGTAACACCTCAAAAACCGGCGATATGCGTCCTGTCCGGGGCGCGCGCTCTGAGGCCTGCAACTGGCGGAACGCCACCGTGTCCGCAAGACGAACCTGAATGAACATGCCGAGCCCAACGAGTGCGATAGAGCCCAGGAACGGAATGCGCCAGCCGTATGCCATGAAAGCTGCCGGCGACATGACCGCGTTAGTGACCAGGAAGGCCAGATTGGCCAGCACGACGCCAAGCGGTACGCTCGCCTGCACGATACTGCCGTACAGCCCCCGCCTCGACTTCGGCGCGCTTTCTATGGCGAGCAGGATCGCGCCACCCCACTGCCCCCCCACCGCGAGACCTTGCGTAAAGCGCAGCAGGACCAGAGCGATCGGCGCGAAGACGCCCATCGCATGGTACGAAGGCAGAACGCCGATCAACGTCGTCGCGGCCCCCATCGTAATCAGAGCCGCGGCGAACGCGGACTTGCGCCCTACCCGGTCGCCGAGGTGTCCGAACAAAACCGCCCCTGCCGGACGCGCCAGGAATCCCACCGCGAAGGTGCTAAACGAGGCGATCAGGGCAACGAGGGGCGGCAACGTCTCGGAAAAAAACAGCCGGGGGAATACCAGGGCCGCCGCCGTGGCATAGATAAAGAAGTCGTACCATTCGATACTGGCGCCCGCCAGAGCCAGCAACGCGAGCCTTAGGGCCGGGACGTCCTGAGCACCCGGCCTGTCCTGCCGAGTCGTATCGCCCGGCACAGCTGCGTCATCACCCATCGCGCGCCTTCCTTCGGCTCCCCAACCCACAATACGCGCAGCTGTCACTCAGTCAACAAGAGCGGAAGCTGCGCTGATGTGACGCGTCCGAGCACTTTCTGAGAGCCCATGCGCGCGCTTCGCGACCGCATGGGCTCACCGCCCGTCAGGGCGGAAGAGGCGTCGAAGGCGCCCGGCCGCGCCGCCGGAGCGGGACCACAAGGCGACCCATTCGCCGACGATGCCACGGCGGAAGGACAAGACACACACCACGAAGATGGCGCCGATGATGGCCGTCACCCAGCCGCCGACGAGATCGGACAGGTAGTGTTGCAGCGTGACGATGATCGCCGCGCCGAGCACGGGCCCGAAAAATGTACCGGTACCACCGAGCAGTGTCATCAGGATGACCTCGCCTGAGGCGGCCTGCTGCACATCCGAAAGCGTCGCGAAGCCCAATGCCAGCGCTTTCAACGATCCGGCCAGACCCGCCAGCGCGGCGGAAAGAACGAAAGCCACCAACTTGTAGCGGTTGACGTCATAACCCAGCGAAACCGCGCGCAGTTCGTTTTCGCGAATCGCTTTCAGAACCTGGCCGAATGGCGAGTGCACGACGCGTCGTATGAGCGCGAACACGGCGACGAAGGCGCCGAACACCAGGTAGTACATCACGATGTCAGACTTCAGGGACACAAGCCCGAACAGACTGCCGCGCGCTACCCCCTGCAGGCCGTTCTCCCCGCCGGTAAAAGGCGCCTCGAGGCAGACGAAGTACACAAGCTGCGCAAGAGCGAGAGTGACCATCGCGAAGTAGATGCCGCGGCGCCGGATGGCCACCGCGCCTATGACGCCACCGAGCAGCGCAGCGACGAGGACTCCGGCCAGGATGGCCGCCGCCGGGCCCCAGGCGCGCGCGGTCACCAGCCAGCAGGTGGCGTAGGCCGCCGATCCAAAAAACGCCGCGTGACCGAACGAGAGCATCCGGCCGAAGCCAAGCAGCAGATTGTAGGCGCACGCGAACATCGCGAAGCACAACAGTTGTATGGCGTAGACGGGATAGATACCCGTCAGCGGCAGGCTGAGTGCAAACAGTGCCGCAAGCACGTACAGGACTGGCGTCGCGCGCACGGCTATTCGCGCCCGAAGAGTCCCGCGGGCCGCAGGATCAGCACCACTGCCATGATGACGAAGACGACGATATTGGATGCTTCCGGATAGATGACTTTGGTGAACCCCTCGATGACGCCCAACGCCAGACCGCTCACGATCGCGCCGAAGATGGAACCCATGCCGCCGATCACGACCACCGCAAACACGACAATCACCAGCGAGGTGCCCATGTGTGAGTTCACGAGCACGATCGGTGAGGCGAGCACACCCGCAAGGGCGGCGAGTGCCACGCCGCCGCCGTAGCTCACCGCCTTGAGCACCGGTACGTTGACGCCGAAGGCCTGCAACAGCGCTGCGTTGGCCGTGGCCGCACGCAGCGTCGTACCCAGGCGCGTGCGCTCGATGACGAACCAGGTGGTGAAGCACACCACGACCGAGGCGAGGATCACCCAGGCGCGGTACAGCGGCAGCATCATGAAGCCCAGATTGAGCGCGCCGGCGAGCGCCTGAGGAACGGGATAGGAATGTCCCGTAGAGCCAAACACCTGGTGCAGCGAGCCCTCCACGATCAGCGCCAGACCGAACGTGAGTAGCAGACCATAGAGCGGGTCCAGCCCGTTGAGGCGTCGCAGCAGCAGGCGTTCCACCACGACCCCGAGCAGCCCCACCAGAAGCGGCGCGATCAGCAGCGCCAGCCAGTAGTTCAGCCCGAACCACTGCAGCCCCAAAAGCGCTGCGAAGGCGCCGAGCGTGTAAAAGGCGCCGTGAGCGAAATTGACCACGCCCATCAGGCCAAAAATAACGGCGAGTCCGAGGCTCAGCAGAGCGTAGAAGGAGCCATTCACAAGCCCGAGCGTCAGCTGCCCGAGGATGACGGCGACGGGTATGCCGAAGATCTCGCTCACAAAGTCGGCAAGTACTCTCTTAGGGCGTGCGGTGCGCAGGCGCGGGCGCGACGCTCATGCATCCCTCACTTGGGCGCGAGCGGACACAGGCCCGTGATCGGGCCAAAGGCCTCCTCGCCGCTCATGGTCTTTACGAGCTTGTAGTAATCCCAGGGATACTTGGATTCCTGAGGCGTCTTGACCTGCATCACGTACATGTCGTGAATCATCGCACCGTCAGCGCGGATGTATCCTCCCTTGGCGAACATGTCATTGATCTTGGTCCGCTTGAGTTCCGCCATGACCTTCTCCGGATCCGTACTGCCCACGGCCTTGACGGCCTTCAGGTACGTCATGGTGGCCGAGTAGACCCCCGCCTGATCCATGGTCGGCTCGCGGTTCATCTTGGCGAAATACCGCTTCGCGAACGCACGGGTCTCCGGATTCAGGTCCCAGTACCAAGCGGTGGTCAGGTACAGACCCTGTGCGGCCTGCAGACCGATGCTGTGCACGTCACTCAGAAAGGCGAGCAGCGCCGCCGGTTTCATCTTCGCCGTGATGCCGAATTCGTTGGCGGCCTTCAGGGAATTGCTGAAATCTGTGCCCGCGTTCGCGAGCCCCAGGACCTGCGCGCCGGAAGCCTGCGCCTGCAGCAGGAAGGAGGAGAAATCGGACGCCCCCAGCGGCACTCGTACCGCACCGAGGTTCTTGCCGCCGTGGGACTCGACGACCTTGGATGCAGCAGTTTGCAGCTGCGTGCCGAACGCGTAATCCGCGGTCAGGTAGAACCAGGACTTGCCGCCGGCGTTGACGATCGCCGTGGCGGTACCGTTAGCCAGCGCCGTCGTGTCATAGACGTAGTGCACCGAGTAGGCCGTGCAGTCCTCGTTGGTGAGCGAGGCACCGCCGGGTCCGATGGCGAAGTACGGCACCTTCTTCGCTGCCGCCACTTTCGACATCGCGATATTGACGCCGGTGTTGGAGCCGCCGAGCAACAAGTTCAGACCGTTCTGGTCGGCCCACTCGCGGAACTTCGAAGCCCCGATGTCCGGCTTATTCTGGTGATCAGCCACCAAGGTCACGATCTTCTTATTGAGAACCGTGCCCCCGAAGTCTGCGATAGCCATTTTGATGGCCTCGACCCCGCCGGCGCCCATGACGTCGGCGTACACACCCGACATATCATCGATGTCGCCGATCACCACCTCGTCCCCGGCCGCCCAGGCCGCGCACGGGCTTGTCAGCACTGCCGCCGCGACCATCGCCGCTGTCGTCACTTTCATGGCTTTCCCCCTCACTGACCGTTTTTCAGACTCAGACGCCCAGATACTTGTGCAACGTCCCCGCCCTGTCGCGAAGCTGCGCAGCCGCAAACCCGTCCACGATCTGACCATGCTCCATGATGTAGAAGCGATCGGCCAGAGGCGCGGCGAAACGGAAGTTCTGTTCCACCAGGACGATCGTGTAGCCCTGTTCGCGCAGGCGCTCAACGACCCGTGACAGAGTCTGCACGATTACCGGAGCCAGACCTTCGGAAATCTCATCCAGCAGCAGCAGCCGGGCACCGGTACGCAAGATCCGCGCTAAGGCGAGCATCTGCTGCTCGCCCCCGGAGAGATGTGTTCCTTGGCTCTGACGTCGTTCCTTGAGATTCGGAAACATCGCGTAAAGCTCTTCGAGCGACAATCCGCCCGCCGCCAGCAGCGGCGGCAGCAGCAGATTCTCTTCGGCCGAGAGGCTCGCGTATATGCCGCGCTCCTCCGGACAATACCCGATACCCAGGCGCGCAATCTGGTGCGTAGGCAGTCCGATCGTCTCACGGCCATTGATCAGGACTGAGCCGGAGCGCCGCGTGACCAGCCCGAGCAGTGCCTTGAGGGTGGTGGTTCGTCCGGCGCCATTGCGGCCGAGAAGCGTCACTACTTCTCCAGGATTGACATAACAGTCGACGCCATGCAGAACGTGCGACTCGCCGTAGTAAGCGTGCAGGCCCGCAATACGCAGCGCCTCCGTCACGGGGGAGCGCTTCCGAGCTCGACGTCCGAGGAGCCCATATAGGCCTCAATGACCAAGGGGTTGCGGGATACCTCGCTGTAGGTTCCGCTGGCAATGATTTGACCCCGTTGCAGCACGGTGATCGTATCGGCGATCCGTGCCACGACCTGCATGTTGTGCTCAACCATAAGGGTCGTGCGCTTCACCGACGCCTGCTGAATGAGCGCGGTCACCCGGTCCACGTCCTCGTGGCCCAGCCCCTGGGTGGGCTCGTCCAGCAGCATCAGTTGCGGTTGCGTGGCGAGCGTGGTGGCGATCTCGAGTGCACGCTTGCGGCCATAGGGCAACTCCACGGCGACCTGACCGGCGAGTGCACCCAGGTCGACGCTGTCGAGCAGTTCCATCGCCCGCCCGTTGAGCACCGACAGGCTCGATTCTGCCTTCCAGAAATGGAAGGTGGTCGGCAGCGAACGCTGCAGCGCGATACGTACGTTCTCCAGCACGGTCAGGTGCGGAAAAACGGCGGACAGCTGAAACGAGCGCACGACGCCGCTGCGAGCCACCTCGGCGGGAGCTGCGAAGGTGATGTCTCTGCCCTGGTAGAAGATCTGCCCCTGCGTCGGAGTCAGCAACTTGGTGAGCAGGTTGAAAAACGTGGTCTTACCCGCGCCATTGGGGCCGATTAGAGCGTGGATCTGCCCCCGACGCACCCGCAGGTCAACCTTGTTAACGGCGACGAAACCGCTGAAGTGCTTGCTCAAGCCGCGGGTTTCGAGGATGAAATCCTCAGCTGTGTCCAAAGTCGCGGCAGCCATAGAGATGCCTAGGAGACCCCTTACCCTCGGCAGACGTCCGGCGGCGCTGCCTGAAGGCCTGTACGGCTGTCAGCCGTTTCCGGGTTGCAGTCTATCGGCGAGTCGATCTCCGGGTCGAGACCGGGTAGGCCGCGTTGGCAGCTTCGGCCCCGTCCGCTCATCCGACGGCCGCTCATCTAGTGTGTGTTGGCGTCATCGGGCGGCGGGGCCGTAACGGCGGCCAGCCGCCTCGCATAGGCTTCCGCGCGCGGTGCGTCGCCGGCATCGCGGGCGTACGCCGCCAGTGCGGACAGGAGACTCGGATCGTGGGGAAACCGTGCGAGCGCCCGCTCCATCACCGACACTCCCTCCTTTGCCTTGCCACTGTCGTGCAAGGCCACCCCATAGACATAGGCGTAGCGCGCATTGTTCGGATCCGCCCGGGCCGCTCCTTCCAGAAAGGGCAACGCGTCCGCCATGCGCCCCTGTCGCACGCGCAGCAAACCCAGCGCGTGCTGCAGATCGGCGTTACCGGGGAGCCGGCGCAGCCCGTCTGTAAGCACCGTCTGGGCGTCGGCCTCGCGCTGGTAGAGCCGATACAGGTCCGCGAGGTTGACGTAGGCGGGCACGAAATCCGCGTCCAACGCGAGGGCGGCGCGGTATTCGGCTTCCGCTTTCTGCGGGTCGTGACGCTCCACATAGAACAGGCCCAGATTCAGACGTGCTTCCGGACGATCGGCGTTGGCTTGCTGTGAGGCGACATATTCAGCAAATACCTTCTGAAGCTGCGTGCGCATGGCGGCGGCGCCCCCCTGCTCCGGGATGATCGCGAGCACGCGCGCGGCCTTGATCCGCACGATCGGCGACGGATCATCAATGAGGCCCAGCCCCAGCCGTAAACGCTCCTGTGGGGGCGCCGCCAACAGCGCATCGAGCGCCGCGCCGCGCAACATCGCGTCCGGCTCGGTCAGGCCTGTTTCCAGGGCGGGCAGGACAGCTTCGCTCAAGTAGGGTCCCAGACCAGCCAGCGCGGTCGCGCGCGCTATGCCCGGGGTCTTCGTGTCCTTCGCGACCGCCATCAACTCTGGGACTGCGGCGCGCGCGCCCGTGCGCGCATCGTGCAGGGCGGCGCCAAAGGTCTGGAAGCCCTTACGCTTGGGACCAAAAGCGCGCTCGATGACCGCTGCCGCCCAGGAGGCATCGTGGTCCTTGTGGCAACTCGTGCACGCGTTAGGGGTCTGCAGGCTCGCGCTCAGGTCCGGCCGCGGTATGCGGATGGAGTGGTCGCGCCGTGCATCGATCAGCATATAGTCGCGCGTCGGCATGTGACAGGCCGCGCACTGCGCACCGGAGGAGCCCTCCGCGTGCAGCGTGTGTGCCGGCGCGGCGTATTTCACCGGCGCATGGCACTGCGCACAGATCGCATTGCCCGGTGCCCGCAGCTTGCCCGAGTGCGGCTCGTGACAATCGCTGCAGGTCACCCCGTGCGCGTGCATCTTGCTCTGCAGGAATGAGCCGACTTCGTATACCTCGTCGCGCTGCTGGCCATCAGCAAAATACAGGCGCTCGGTCAGCAGCGCGAGAGCATGCGTGTCGAAAAAGTGCCCGTCGTGATTCATGCCCGGCGCAAATGCCTCCCGTCGCGAGTGGCATTGCGCGCAGACTTCGAGCTCGCGCTCGGAAGTCAGTGGCGCGCTACGCTGCGCGTTACCGGTTGCCGCCACCGCCGTCCACTGCACGTCCCGACGCTCATCAAGAGCGACCAACAACCCCTGGTCGGCAACCTTCTCGTAGCGCGGCACGTGGTTGGCCCAGGCAACATGGTTCGAGCCCGGACCGTGGCACGCTTCGCAGGCGACGTTCATCTCTGCCCAGGTGGTCGCGTACGTGTTATTGGCGGCGTTGTAATTACGGTCAAGCTTGGTCGTGTGGCAGTTAGCGCACATCCAGTTCCAGTTCTGATTCAACCGGGTCCAGTGCAGCGGATCCTCGGAGCTGATGTGCTCGCCCGGGTAGAGGTGATACCAGCGTGCACCACCCTGTTCCCTTGGTCGTGCGTCCCACGCAATTGACAGCGCCTGCAGGCGCCCGTCCGGAAACTCAACCAGATATTGCTGCAGAGGGTAGAGCCCGAACGTGTACCGGATCTCGAAATCGGCCAGCTTGCCGTCCGCGCCGTCCGTGTTGATGAAGAACTTGCCATCGCGCCGGAAGAAGCGCGAGACGACACCGTTGTAGCTAAAGCTCGCGTTGTCGAAGTCACCGAGCACGGTCGCAGGGGTCGCATGCTGCATCGCCTTCGCGTGCTTGGAGTCCTGCCAGGCTGCGCTTTCTTTGGCATGGCACCCGGCGCAGGCTCCAGCCCCCACGAAGGCAGCGCTTGCCGTTCCTTGCGCGGCGGGCGCGATGCTCGAGACGGGTACCGGCAGCTTCGCGCTCGTGCGCCAGACGAGAACGATGGTCGCCAGAGAGACGGCGGCAATGCTGACGAGCGCCAACCATCGATAGCGATGCCGTGCGCCTGCTTCAGGGGCTGGTGGGGGCAGCGGCGGGGCAGCAGGCTTTTTGTCGGTCGGATCGCGGTTGCGATTGCGCTTGTTCTTACTCATGTGAGTCGTTCGTTTTCACGGCGCCTCGGCCTTAAACAAAGCGAAGCTTGCAGCGCAGCGACCCGCCGCCGGCATCTTTTTCCGCCGCATGGATGACAAGAATCCGGCGCCATAGTGCCACGAACCCAGTATTCGCGTAGCGCGCACCGAATGGCAATGCGGCGCGATCCCGTCCACCGATTCATCAAAGCGCGTCGTAGAAACGCGAGTCGACGACTTCGCCGCACACACAGTGGATCTGCTTGACCGAGAACGCGCGCTATCGTCCGGCGGCTTCCACTACACACGCCACAAGTTCCTCTTCAACCGGGGCGCGAGCGCGACCGGCGCGCTTATCGAGAGCTGCCGTCGGGGCTGCAAAGGATGCGATGAGGTCCTCGAGGCCATCGTCAGTTCAAGATTGAGACGCCAGTTGAGTCGGACGGCCGGGGCTTGCCCTGCCGGCCCTTTACCGGCACCCTTCAAAAGTGCCTGGCCTCACTCGGTGAGCCGGTGCCCGGCACTGAAGGGATCTGCTGATGCGCGCCACTCTCGTTTCCCGCCGTGTTTTCACGCTCGGTGTTACCGCGGTACCGATTGGCATCAGCCTTTCGGCAAGGGCCGTCGCAGAATCCGGCAGCGTGCCGGGGGCGAGTGGCGCCGGCAACGGGTTGACGCACACCTCGGAGGCCATTCACCAGGAAGTCAACTTCGCAGCCAGCTGCCAGCGAGTTTATGCAGCACTCACCAGTACGCCACAATTCGATGCGCTGACCCGCCTGAGCGATGCCGTCAGCCTGGTCACTGCACCCAACGCGCAAGCAACCTTCATAAGCCCCGAAGTGGGCGGCCCGTTCACGCTGTTCGGCGGCTACGTGACGGGGCGGCACCTGCAGATGGTGCCGGGTGAGCGCCTGGTGCAGGCGTGGCGCGCGGGCAGCTGGCGCGAAAGTGATTATTCAGTGGTGAAATTTGTGTTGGTCGAAAAAGGACCGGCGTGCCATCTGGTCTTCGACCACCGGGGATTCCCCGAAGGTGAAGGCGCTCACCTGGCTCACGGATGGCGCGTCCACTACTGGGAACCCCTCGCTAAACTGCTGGCGCGGGAGTGAAGGCCCGGGGATCTGGGCCCAAACTGCGGCACCACGCGATCGGTAACGCAGGCTAATAAGCGGCGAGTGAGGCGTTTTCCTTGGCGCAGTCCCGCGCCGGATGCAGGCCTTTCGCCCGCGCCGCGGCGATTTCGGCGCCGGCGGCCAGCAGATCGGCGCGGAAATCCGCCTGACTGTGTAACTTTGCGACCGTGGCCGAGGCGATGACGCGGCCCTCCTCGACGTCACTGAGCCAGTGAACGTTGCAGACCACGCGGCTGTCGCCGAAGGAGCGCCCGCGCGAGAGAATTGCATCCGCTCGCTCCGGCGCGATCTCAGTCAAAACCAATGCCCAGGCCCAACCGATGGCGCTATGCCCGGACGGATAGGAGCCATTCGTCCGTAAGAACGCCTCCTCCGCCGGCGTGCAGATTGCCGACCCATTCAGCGTGAACGGCCGGGCACGCTGATACTTGTTCTTCGTCGGATAGGTCGCCAAGCCGTTGTCAGTCATGCTTCGACGCAACAGCGCGTACAATCGCGGGGTGTCGGTCTCGTTGATCGGGACATCTACGGCGCAGGCAAAGGTTTCAACGGACTTCGGAGAACTCAGGTCCGCATCCTCCATCGCCTGCTGCCAGCGCGCGCTACCGCGCAGAGCGAGCGCCGCCTTAGCCGCCTCGTCATCACGCGCCTGGGCCGCCGAGCCCGGAGCCGGCGGTGGCGGCAGGAGACTCCGGCTGCTGGGCGCCTCGCCCGAGGGCAGATAGCCCGGCAGGAAACCCGGTCTGGGCGGTGGCGCGGATTGTTGTGCCGGCTCCACCGCCGGCGGGCGCAGCGGCTTCGACTCACACCCGACGCCGAGCGTGGCTAGCGTCGCGACGGCAAGGTATCCGAGTCTCCCCATGTTCGACTTCCCCTGGTCCCTAGAGAGCGTCAAGATCCGTAAGAGCCGAGCGCATCACCCGTCCGTTCTCGATGCAGACCCCTTCCGCGCGCAGACGCCGCGCTTGCTCCCGGTATTCGCGCGAGGAGTTCGGAAACACGATACGCCCACCCGCACCGACAACCCGATGCCACGGCAGCTTCATCGCTTCGGGCGCTATGCGTAAGGCAAATCCGGTCTGGCGCGCACGGCCAGGCAGTCCGGCAGCCCGGGCGACAGCTCCATAGGTTGACACGCGACCGCGCGGAATTGAGCAGACCACATGCCAGATCCCTTGGATGGCGGGATTGTCTTCGGCGCATCTTCGCGGGCGCGAGCGCTTTGACGGCGAGGGCCGGTACGAGGATGGCATCGGTTTCTTCTGACGGGTCACTGGGCGCGCTCATGCAAGCACAGTGAATCAATATAAGTATCCCGTCGCCGCGCCGCTATCACTTTTGTTAACAATCATCGCATCGCCACAACGCGCGCCAAGCTCGCCGTTGTTGTAACCTGCCGCGGTGACCGAAGCCGACCGCGCGGTCCGTTTGGTAAGAAACATTGCGAGGTGACGTCATGAAGACATGGTTGATCCCGCTGATCGGTGGCGGCATTTTCAGTATGAGTGTGCAGGCACAGGAATCGCCGCCTGCCGCGCCGACCGAGCCTTCCCTCCAACAGGCCTGCAAAGCTGACTACAAGAAGCTGTGCGCCGACGTTCAGCGCGGTGGCGGCCGCATCATCGCGTGCCTGAACGCGCACAAGGATGAATTGACCACGGCGTGCCAGGAAGCTTTGCTGAAGGCACACCCACCCGCGCCCAAGAGCGACAGTGGGCAGGCTCCGCCGACGACTAAGCCGCAATAAGCCACCCGCGGCGCGCGGCGCCGGCTCGAGGAGCTGGACCGCTCGTGCCACGGCCGCGCCTGCGGGACTGAAGCGAGAAGCGGTAGCAGGCTCCTACATCTCGGCAGGCTGCCGCGTGCGCACGGATCCGAGGCATGTCGCTCGAAGCATTGCAGCCCGCGGAGCTATTTCTGCTGCACCAGGTAGGCGATGATGTCCGCGCGGCTCTGCGGATTGGCGAGCAAGAAGTACATTTTCGTGCCGGGCACCAGCGCCTGCGGGTTGGTCAACCAACGATCCAGGTTCGCCGGATCCCAGGTGATGCCCGAGGCTTTGAGGGCGGGGGAGTAAGCATAATCAGCCACGGTTCCGGCCTGGCGGCCGACCACGCCACGATGCTTAGGCCCGATGTCGTTGTCGTCGAGCGAATGGCAGCCGGAACAGGCCTGATAAAGAGCCTTGCCGCGGGCGGCATCGCCGCTGAAGCCCTCTGGGGCTGCCTGAGCGTAAGCGGCTAGGCCCCCTAATAAAGGCATAAGGAAGTACGCGGCCAGGGCGCGCGGCGCGCGGCGGAAGTTCATGCGAGCTCCTGCAAATATCGGGGACTCGGTGGCTAGACTGCCGCCCAGAGGTTTTTATTCCCGCTCCCCTCGCAGCCTCAGGCGCTACCGGCATCGGCTGCCGCCGACATGAAACCCGGCGGATGGATGCTATGAACTCGCATGGCCGGTAATTAGTCTTTGCGCCGCAGGAGTCAGAGACATGATTCGCAAGCTCAAATCAGGCGAGTATCGGCTGTACTCCCGGAAGATCGATCCGCGCACCAAACGGCGGCGGAATCTGGGTACTTTCAAGACACGCGGCGCAGCCGAAAAGCACGAACGCGCAGTGCAGTTCTTTAAGCGCCGCTCGTAGACCGACTTAAGCGGTGCCCCGTCTGTGGGGAGCGCCGCACCGCCGGACAGCGCTCTCGCGCGGCGCGAGCGGCTGGCCGTGCTGTTTTGTCGTCTCGCCGCCCTTCATCACGAAGGCACCGACTGCAGCACTGCGGAGGCGATCGGCTGCAACCCCGGTCAGATCACCATAGCGCACGGTCGCGACCGCACCCACGTCATCTGCGCGGCCCCGCGCCTCGGCAGCGATGACCGTGGCCGCCTGGATCGCCCGCGGGCCGGAATCCCGAGGTGACCGTAGTCACGACTGCTTGGTATTGTCACCGTGGGAGTAAACGCCGGCGTCGGTGCCGAAGATCAAAAGCAAGTCACAGACGGCCCGCTGCATCGTCGTCGTGTTCTTCTGCGGGAGGCGACGGACCGTGTGCCGCCACATGTGTGAGATAGTCCATAAATAAACGCCATGAGCCGAGCCAGAGACCCGATCCTGCGGACGCGCGATGCGCGTGCTGACGCCCTGCGTAGAAAGGGCGGCCGCCCGGTTAAGCGTCGGCCGTGACTGGCCCCGCTACCAGCACCGCTGCCCAGGATGGCCCCGCCTCGCCGCTGCGCTGGGCGGCGCTCGGACTCGCAGCGATCGCGATCTTCACAAGTTACTACGAGTCCGATGCGATCGGTCCCATCGCGGATCTGCTCGGCCGCCAGCGCGGGTTCACGCAGTACCAGATCGGTGACCTGACCGCCGTCATCAGCCTGCCTAACATCTTGCTGGCGGTGCTGAACGGGGTGCTGATCGATCGTTTTGGCGCCGCCCGCGTCACCCTGTGGGCGGCTTTCATCGGTTTTGTGGGGGCGGTGCTGACTGCGATCGGGACGCCCTACGGGCTCATGTGGACCGGCCGCCTGGTGTTCGGCGCGAGTGAAGGCGCAATCTTCATCTGCCTGATCGCAGGTCTTGCACAATGGTTCCCGCGCAGCGGCATCGCGCTCGCGACCGCCCTCTTCCTGAGCCTCGCCCGTGTGGGCTCTTTCTCGCTCGATACCTCTCCGTCCTGGGCTCGGCCGCTGTATGACGCCGGCTGGCAGCCACCGCTGTGGCTGGGCGCCGGACTTACCGCCGTCGGGCTCGTGGCGGCGATACTCTTTCGCCTGCTCGACCGATGGCGCGTGCCGTCGCAGGCGCGCGCGAAGTCCGAACGCATGGACTGGTCAGCGATCTGGACGTTTGATCTGTCGTATTGGTACATCCTTGGGCTGCATTGTCTGTACGCGATGGTGTTCTTTCCTTTCCGCCAGACCTACGCGATCGAGTATCTGCAGCACGTCAAGGGCCTGACGCTGCAGCAGGCCGGACAAGTCAATTCAGGTGTGTTTGCGGCGGCGGTGTTCGCGACGCCCTTTTTCGGTCTGCTTGCCGACCGCTTTGGGCATCGCACCGCCATGCTCGCCCTGGGGACACTGTTGCTGCCGGTGACCTTCATCGTCCTCGGCTTCACGGACCTCACTCCCTGGGCGTCCACGGTACTCATGGGCGTGAGCTTCTCGCTCGTGCCGGCGATCATCTGGCCGGCCACTACGTTGATTGTCGAGCCACGCCGCCTTGGCACGGCGCTCGGCGTCATCACGTTGCTGCAGAACCTGGGGCTGTGGGCGTCCAACCGCGCTGCGGGCTGGCTCGCGGACCGCTCCGGTGCGAGTGCCGCCAATCCGAACGGCTACGCAACGATGATCTGGTTTTTTGGCCTGCTGAGTTTGGCGGCGCTGTGGTGCGCAGTGCTGCTGTGGCGGCGCGAAAGCGGTCCGTTCGCTCACGGACTGGAAACTGCCCGTGCGGCGGTGCCGCGCCCAGGACTGGAATCATGAAGATTGTGAGTCTTGAGACCTTCGCCAACGAGTTCGTGTGCTTCGTCCGGCTCACCACCGACAGCGGTGCGGTCGGGTGGGGGCAAACTTCGACCTACAACGCGGATATCACGGCGAGCATCTTTCACCGCCAGGTGGCCCCCTGGGCGCTCGGCGCCGATGCCCTGCAGATCGAAGCGCTCGTCGCGCGCATCGAGGAACGCGAGCACAAATTTCCAGGCAGTTACCGCTGCCGCGCGATCGCAGGTCTGGACACCGCCCTGTGGGACCTGCGCGGCAAGCTCCTCGGCAAGCCGGTGGTCGAACTCCTCGGCGGCACACCGCGACGCCTGCGCGCCTACGCCTCCTCCATGCGGCGTGACATCTCCCCGGAGCAGGAAGCGCAGCGGCTGGTGCGGCTGCGCGATGAGAAGGGGTTCGACGCCTTCAAGTGGCGCGTGGGCGCCGAGTGCGGCCATGACGTAGACGAGTGGCCCGGGCGCACCGAGGCTATCGTGCCTAAGGTGGCACGCGCGCTCGGCGCGGGAGTGGCGAAACTCGTCGACGCGAACAGTGGCTTCTCGGCGCCACGCGCGATCGAGGTGGGACGATTGCTCGAGGCCGAAGGCGTCAGCCATTACGAGGAACCGTGTCCGTACTGGAGGCTCGAGGAAACAAAACGCGTCACCGACGCGCTCGATCTTGATGTCACCGGCGGTGAGCAGGACTGGGACTTGGCCACCTGGGCACGCATGATCGAGACGCGCACCGTGGACATCGTGCAGCCGGACGTCATGTACATGGGGGGCATATCCAGAACGTTGCAGGTGGTGCGGATGGCGGCGGCCGCCGCTCTGCCGTGCACGCCGCACAGCGCCAACCTCTCGCTGGTGACCCTGTGCACCATGCATCTGCTGGGTGCGATCCCCAATGCGGGCAAGTATCTGGAGCTCTCGATCGAGGGAGCCGACTATTACCCGTGGCAGCAGGGGCTGTTTGTGGAGGATCCCTACACCGTCAGGGACGGTCACGTGGCCATTCCCTCAGCCCCCGGCTGGGGCGTAGAGGTCAACCCCGCGTGGCTGAGTGGCGCGGTATATCGCTGCAGCAGTCGCACCGGCTGAGTGGCACCCGGCCGATGCAGCCACCCGGCTACCGCATTCTGAAGACGATGCGAAAGTGGTAGCAGTTCGGCACCGGCTCATCGCCTTGTACCGAGCGCGCATAACGCCCGTGACGCGCGACATTGACCGCTCCCTCATCCAGCCGCGCGTTACCCGATGACTGCTCGATGCGCGGCTCGCCCTGCCGCACACCAGCGCGATCCACACACACGCGCACGTAGGTCGCCCCTTCGAGGCCCAGGCGTCGCAGCTCCGGCGGATAGAATTCCTCAGCATCCGGCAGCTGATTGGTGCCCAGCATCCGTACCTGCGGCAGCGGTACCGCGTCGGTCTGCGCGCCGGATCGGACCTCGCTTTCAGTGTCCGCCGGGCTCTGCGCAGCCGCCGGCGGCGGGCCAGGCAGTGGGGGAACTTGCGGGGTCGCCGCAGTCGTGCGGGTGAAGTCGAGCCGCGCGAGTGGCGGCGGTGTCGCCTGAGGCCGGTCCTCGATCGTCACCGTGCCCACCAGCGCTGGTGCGACGACGGGCAGGATCGTGCGCATCAGCCCCGTCACCAGTAAGTAAGCCACGAGCACATGGAGTGCGAGGATGCCCGCGGCAGCGACCGCGCGGCGCGGCAGGACTTCGAACGGCGCGTAATCGTAAGCCATGACTCTCTGAGCCTCCCGTGCGGAAGTTGCGCTCCGATTGTCGCTGGGCAGAAGCGTAGCGGACTTAGCGCGGGAAAACGTCCCGACGTTTGCAAGTCAACTCCGGGCAAGCACGCTGCGCCGCGCCTCGTGATGGCAGGCGCGCTGCAAAAGACTGCGATCGCAGCCCCGGGCGAATTCTCAAGGCCGCCTCGCCACTCGGGGCGCGCGCTGGCGGGGAACCCTCAAGTTACGGGTACTTGCTCTCAACGACCCCGCGCACCGGGTGGGTGTCGTAGACCAGTACGATCGACTGGATGCGTCCGGTGCTCGGATCAAAATTGAAGACGTCGGCGCAGTCGAACGCAACGCGCGAACCGTCTTTCAGACGCCAGTCGTATAGATAGTAGGCGACCGCGCGCAGATGACCCTCCGCACTCACCAGCACGTCGTGTACGGTGAGCTTTGTTCCCTTGGACGCATCGGCCACTTTTTTGACGAACTGTCGCACCGGCAGGCGCCCGAGAAAGGGCGATTCCACCCAGCCGTCGGGAATGAATAAGGACGCAGCCTTCTCGGCATCGCCCGCTTCGAGCGCTTTCAGATAGTCGTGCACCGATCGCTGCATATGTTCCCCCGCGTCGTTCTGAGGACCCCGCACATAACCGTCGTCTGCAGCGCAGCAATTGGGACGCTCACACGCTGCCGCCTAACCCTGAGCCGACTGCATCCGCTAGGTCAAGTCCGGGACTGCTTGCCGGTGCGCCGCGGCGGTACTGTCCGGGTTATTGCTTTCGCTGGATCGTCATCCATATGGCAATGTCCCAGGCGTTGCGGATTCCGATGAATAGCAGGGCGAGCGAGATCGCAGCCACTCCGAACAGCGTCTGCGCGGGCCGCACCCAGATCAAAGCCCCCAGCGAGAAAAGGGCTGCGTAGGCGAGCGACGGCAAGATCACATTCCACATCCAGTCTTCGCGCACCGGCATGTACTCGGGGCCTTGCCGGCGCAGGTTCAGCGCGGTAGACACGCCATAGCCCAGGCCCGCAAGGCCGCCGGCTACGAATCCGGCGCTGAGCGTTGCCACATGCTGGTGCGGCATGCTGAGAAACGCAGCGAGCGCCAGCACCCCGCCAAAGTGCACGATCGTCGGGGTGACAAAGGCGCGCAGCCCGGTGGGCCGCACGCTGCGCGCATCCCGGATGAGCGCGATGACCACGAAGGTCAGCCCGGCCAGGCCCGCGGCAGCCGAACCGACGATGACATAGAAATTATCCCAACCGGCCAGCGGTGATGCATCCATCAGAAAACCCTTCCGCGAGGATCCACCTAGCGCACCCGATCCGAGAGCGATGCCACCGTGGCATTCACCTCGGCGAGCTGGCCGCCGAAACCTGCGAGCTGTCGCGTCATCGCCGTACGAGAGAGTGTCGCGTCCGCGGCCGCCTGAGCTGACTGGGTCTGGAGCGCGGCCAGCGATTTCTCCAGGGCATCGAAGCGTTTGTTGATCCGCGCGAGCTCTGCACCCTCACTGCAGGCTTGCCTGGCGCCCTCGCCCGTTGCTGCAACGCACACAACCGCCAGCGCTCCGCAGGCGGCGGCGGCCACAAGACGGTTCACATCATTCATAGCAGGCTCCGCGACTGAGAGATGGAAGTAGGAAATGCTAGCGCGTGTCGAGTGCGGGCGGCACCCGCGCGCCGCTTAGCGCCTTGTGCCGCAGCGTGAGGGCGCTGAAGAGGATCGTCAGCAGGCAGCACACGACCATCGTCGTGAAGACGCCGCCCCAGCCGAAGTGGTCCGCAATCCAGCCGACACCGCTACCGGAAATCGCCGAGCCAAACGCGTAGCCGAAAAAGCCGGTGAATCCGGCCGCAGTGCCCGCGGCTTTCTTCGGCACGAGATCGAGCGAGTGCAAACCGATGATCATGATCGGCCCGTAGATGAGAAAGCCGATCGCAATCAGCGCCGCGTAGTCGATCCACAGCGGACCGTTGCCATTGAGCCAGTAGACGACGACGGCAAGCATCGTCAGCGTCATGAAGAGAATGGTGGCGGGGGCGCGCTTTCCCTTGAACCACTTGTCGGAGATCCAGCCGCAGGCAATCGTGCCGGGGATGGCGGCGTATTCGTACAGCGACCAGGCGAAGCTTGACTGCCTGAACGAGTATCCCTTGGCGGTTTCCAGATACGTAGGGATCCAGTTCTCGACCCCGTAGCGCACGAAGTAGCAGAAGGCGTTGGCGATGGCGATGGCCCACAGGTAGCCGTTGCTCAGCACGGACTGGAAGAGGATTTCGCGGAACGTGAGCGTGCGTTCGCTGGCTTGCGTGTATCCGGGAGGATAGTCGTTCTTATACTCCTCCACCGGCGGCAGGCCGCGGGACTGCGGCGTGTCCTGCAGCAGGAAGTAAGCGAGCACCGCCACCGCGGCGGCGATGAGCGCGTTGAAGTAGAACTTGGCCCGCCAATCGTGGAACAGCACCACGCCCAGCAATGCCAGGTTCGCAACCAGTGCTCCGCCGACGTTGTGCGCGGTATTCCACACCGACACCGTGACGCCGCGCTCCTTGGTGCTGAACCAGTGCACCATCGTCTTGCCGCAGGGCGGCCAGCCCATGCCCTGCACCCAGCCATTGAGGATCATGATCGCGACGATGGCAATGAGCGACGCATAGGCCGCGTGGCTCAGGCCAAAGGCGGCCATGATGGCGCTCGACAACAGCAGTCCCAGGGGGAGGAAGTACTTCGGATTGCTGCGGTCGGAGACCGAGCCCATCAGAAACTTCGACAGGCCGTAGGCGATGGACAGGCCTGTCAGCGCGCTGCCCAGGCCTGCCTTGGTGTACTCGGGGTGTTCCCGCAGAATGTCGGGGATCGCGAGCGCGAGGTTGTTGCGCACCAGGTAGTAGCCGGCATAGCCGACAAAGATGCCCAGGAACACGCGACGGCGCTGCCGCCGATACTCAGGGTCGATCTGCTCCTGCGGCAGGGGCGCAGCGAACGGGGCCGGTTTGAGGAATCCGAACATCAAGCACTCCCTGAGGGCTCGCGGAACGCCACGGCGGATACTAGGTTGCGCCCCGCTGCGCCGCTACAGCGCGCGCCCTCCCCGGCCGGCGGAACCATCCGCCGCCTGGGGGCTCAAATGAGGTATCGCCCCATCATGTGCGTAACCTCGATGGCCTCACTTCTCTCCTGGCGCGCGTTGGCCCTCGTGCCGGCTGTTGCAGCCCTGACCGGCTGCGCCGGTTATGACGCCTACCGCAAGTGTGGTTGGCACGGTTGCGCAGGTGATGCGCAGATCACGCACGAGGTGCAGTCGCTGTTACGCGAGCACCCGGCGCTTGGCCCACCCAACCAACTCTACGTCCAGACCTCCGATCGCGTGGTGTTCCTGAGCGGTCAGGTGGCAACCGACTATCAACGCGAAGAGGCCGAGTCGGTTGCCCGTACGGCGCCCGAGGTGCGTCAGGTGATCAATTCGGTCGCCCTGGACTACAACGGCAGATAGCTGCCCTTTCACATCGGGGCTGTGTGTTTGCGGTGCCCGCCCGCGATAAGTCAAGATCGCCCCCCATGAGCAGCGCGCAGACACCGGCAACGCCGGCTGCACCCACCGCGGATGAACTCGCGCGCCGCGCCCTGCTCGCCTTTCTGCTGACATTCATCCTGGCACGCACCGTCGTCTTTCTGATCATGGCGCGGCGCATTCCGAACATGTATCTGTTCTTAAGCAGCACCCACGTGCATCATCTTAACTACGGCATTTTCCTGCTGGCCGCGGTGGGCGCGTATCTGCTGTTTCGCGCACCGGCCGGGGATGCGGCGCGGCGTGCCGCCTTCGCCTACGGCATCGCCATGGGGCTCACTTTCGATGAGTTCGGGATGTGGCTGCATCTCGGGGGCAGTTACTGGCAGCGTGCGAGCATCGACGCGACCGTGGTAGTCGCCGCGGTACTGGCATTCATTGCCTTTGCGCGCTCCATCGAGACCTTTGAAGCGCGGCACGTGCGCGCCTTCATCGCACTCGGACTCGCGCTCGTGCTGTTTACGGTGGTGCTTTACCGCGTTTCGATCGATATCGGCCACATCGCCGGGCCACGTCTGCAGGCGCTGGAACTCGCCTCCTCGCCGTGAATACCCGCGCGTGGTCGGTCCTTACAACAGTCCAAAGACGGCGACGCCGTTCTGCGTGCCCACGAACACCTTGCCGCCGATGATGGTCGGCGTGATGAACTTGTTACCCGCACCGAACTGATCGCGACCGTTGGCCGCCTGGGAGCTGTTGTACAACTCGTGGCTGAGATCGCTGGCATCGAAGGCGTGCAGCACGGCGGGGCTGGAGTTCTCGTGCGCCCAGACGATGCCGCCACTGCTGCCGTTGGCCGATACGGCCGGCGCGGTACCCGGGTAGGTGAAGCTCATGGCGGTACTCGAAGCGAGCGCCAGTTTGGCGTTACTGACCGCGAATGCCTCGAGCGGCCCGTTGGTCGGACCGTAATAAACCGTCTGGTTGTAGTAAGCCGGCGTGGACCAGATACCGCCACCGAGTAACCCGTCAATCTCCTGCCAGATGTTGTTGGTTTGGGAATCGTACTTGCCCATGTTGTCGCGATCGACGACGTAGAGGCTGCCATCCTTGCCGGCCCCGATCGCAAGGTGCTGCGTGGTGTTCGTGGCGTCAGTGAGATCCGGCAACAGCAGGATGCCGCCCGAGCCTAAGTCCTGATCGTTTTGCGACTCGGTCATTTCGTTGTACATGGTGAAGTAGTCAGCCACGGTGAGCGTGCCGCCACTGCTGGCGAGTTTCAGGAAACTGTTGCCGTAGTCCTGCTGATTGGGGAAGCCGTTCGCGTCGAGCGTGGTCTCGAAGGCGCCGTTCGCGGTGAGCAGGTAGACGTTGCCAGCCGCATCCGCCGCCGGGCCGCCCCCTGACATCCAGATCGAAGGCCCGCTGCCTCCGCTGTTGGGAGCGGCGTTGAAGACCGCGGTCTGCGCCAGATTGCTCTCGCTATAGGCGATGACCCAGCCTGAATAGGGCGCTATATCGCAGTGCGAAGTAAAACTGGTGTAAATCGTGCCTTGCGAGAGCAGCAGCGCTGCACGCTCCTGGTACGCCTCCGGCGCAAACGTCATCGTGCCGCCGACAATCGGATAGCTCGCCGAGATTTCCGCCGGACCGTTGAGCAACTCCGCCCCCGTCGTCACGTCCAGGGCATGCAGGCGCTGATGATACGTTGCGGTGGCGGTGGTCTTGGACATCGACACTACGAACAGCGTGCCATGGGCGCCGGCCGCGCGGTCGATCACCGGCGTCGCGGTAACGCCGATCGTCGGCGTCGTTTGATCACAGGCATCCACCATATCGCTCGGGCTCTCACCGCTGCCGAGGAGCGAAACCTTCCAGAGGACGGCGCCGCTGTCCGCGTCAAAGGCGTACACGGTATCGTTTTCCGTGGCGACGAGAACCACGTTATGAGTGGCACCCTGCACGGTCAGCGCCGACAGATACAACGGCTGGGCATCGACCTTGCCGTCGGTCGAAAGAAAGCGCAGCAGTCCGAAGCTGCTCGAATTCACGTTCGCCGGCGTGAGCACGCTCTCGCTGAGGTTCTGCCCGGTGCGGCTGATGTCGTTCTTATACGTAACGAAATCGGCAGTTGCCGGCGGCGGCGTGCCGCCCCCACTGGGTGGTGGCGCGGGTGAAGTTGAATTCGCTCCGCCCCCGCCGCTGCAAGCCGTCACAAGCGCCCCGAGGAGCAGTGCTGGAACTACGTGGGTGAGACCTGGGCGCACGCGCATCATCCTTGACCTCGCTCTGAACGAAGAGATTCTAATGGCCAACATCAAACAGCAACTCGTCTGCTAACCGCGACGTTCGGGTGACGCTCTTCCCGGCGTTAGACCGACTAGCCTAACTTATCTGCGGCAGGTTTCAGAAAATCACGCTTTTTGACAATATGTCAGGCGGGAGCGCCCGCCGCGTCGCCCGCGACGGGCGCATCGGCCGCGTTCCGCTGCGGCTTTCACCAGGCAAATGAGCCGCTTAGCTCCCTCTGCTCTTGGCGTGCTGAAGGATCAGCTGCAACAGCACTCGTCAGCGGCCACGGACTCTTCTTACACTAGGCGTCAGACAAAAGGCCATAAATAGCGCGCGCCGGCCCCAGCCCCAACGCGGACCGACCGTGCCGGGTGGCGCCCTGCAGGAGTTACCCATGCGTGCGGCACTGTTTCAGGCGGTCGGCAAACCCCTGTGCATCGAGCGGCTGCCCGATCCGCGGCCTGCCGCCGATCAGGTCATTATCCAGGTCGCCGGGGCGGGCATCTGCGGCTCGGATCTGCACATGAGTGAGTACGGTGTGGTTCCCGCCGGCACCATCTTCGGACACGAATTTGCCGGCACCATCGTGGAACTCGGGTCAGCGGTGAACGGCGCATGGAAGATCGGCGATCGTGTAACGGCGCTTCCCGTACAGGCCTGCCATGACTGCGATGCCTGCGCTGCGCACTTGCCGGCCCTGTGCCGCGCCGCGCTCTTCACCGGCACTAACCTCACCTATCCGGGCGCTTACGCTGAGTACGTCAGTGCGCGCGCCAACATGCTGCAGCGCCTGCCAGACGGCGTGGCGTTCGCCACCGGTGCGATGGTCGAGCCGCTTGCGGTCTCGCACCACGCGGTCGAATTGGCAGGCGTTGGCGGCGGCGATGCGGTGCTCGTGATCGGTGCCGGGCCGATCGGCGCCGGGGTGATCTTGTTTGCACGCCTGAATGGCGCCCGCCACGTGATCGTGAGCGAACGCTCGCGCGAGCGGCGCGAGATCGCACTGCGCCTGGGTGCCACCGCGGTGCTGGACCCGGCGACGGAGGATATCGGCGCACGCTTCGCGGCGCTCGCCGGCCGGCGGCCGCAGATCGTGTTTGAATGCGTGGGCGTGGCAGGGCTCCTGCAGCAGGCGATCGAACTTGCAGGGGTGCGCGGCCGGGTGCTGGTCGCCGGGGTGTGCTTCGCGCAAGATACCATCCTGCCGCTCACCGGACTCATGAAGGAAGTGAGCGTGCAGTTCAGCCAGTGTTACACCGAGAGCAACTTTGCGGCCGTGATCGAGGCGCTCGTGCAGGGACGCATCCAGCCCGAGCCCATGCACACGCGCACGGTGGGATTCGAGGCGCTGCCACACGCCTTCGAGGCGCTGCGCGCGCAACCGAGCGGCTGCAAGGTGCTGATCGATCCGCAGGCCTGAGCGTGCGCGCCTTCCGCTACGCGCCTGCGCGCGACCGGGTGACGGATCTGCAGCAGCGACTGGCGCGCGCACACATCCTGCCCGCAGCGGCCGACCCCGACGCTCGCCTGGGAATCCCGCCGGCGGAGCTGGCGCGCCTCGCCGAGGCGCTCGCGGTACTGGACTGGGGAGCCTTTGCCGAACGTGTGAACGCCCACCCGGCGTTCCTCGCCCCGCGCGGGGCCGAACAGCTGCACTTCGTGCATGCGCGCAGCAACGCGAACGATGCGGTCCCGTTGCTGCTGCTGCATGGCTGGCCCGGCTCGTTTCTGGAGTTTCGGGGCGTCGTGTGCGAACTGACGCGCACGGCGCCGGCCTTTCACGTCGTGTGTCCCTCGCTGCCCGGCTTTGGCTTCTCGACACGCTCGCTCGAGCAGCCGTGCGACGCCGCCGCCATGGCGCACGCCCTGGCCGAACTCATGGCGACCCTCGGCTACCAGCGCTTCATCGTGCAGGGCGGGGATTGGGGCAGCGTCATCGGCAGCGAGCTCGCCCGCCGCTATCCGCAGCGCTGCCTCGGTTTGCACCTGAACCTCGCCGCGATCCCGCCACCGCCCGAGGACGATCCCGCACGCACAGCCGTGTTGCCCGAGGAGGCGGCGTGGCTTGCCGGGAACGCGCGACTGTGGAGCGAGGGCATGGGCTACTACGCCATCCAGAGCACCCGCCCGCAAACCCTCGCCGTGGCACTCGCCGATTCCCCGCTCGGGCTGCTCGCCTGGCTCGCCGAGAAGTACCTCGCCTGGAGCGACCGCGACGCCTGCGGCGGCAGTCTCATCAGCGATGCGGCCCTCATCGATCAGGTGGCCCTTTACTGGATGACCGATAGCATCGGCAGCTCCGTGCGTCTTTACTACGACGCCGCGCCGGCGCGCGGCGCGGGGACGCGCGTGAGCGTGCCGACCGGGGTCGCGGTGTTCCCGCGCGAGATCATCAAGACACCGCGCGCCTGGATGGCGCAGCGCTTCAACCTCGTGCACTGGTCACTGCCAGCGCGCGGCGGTCACTTCGCCGCCCTCGAGGTGCCGCAGCTGTTCGTCGAGGAGGTGCGCAGCTTTGCCGCCCGGATCCTCGGAGCGACGTCATGATTGCGAGGAACCCGCGCATCAGCTTCGAGAACGCACTGCCGCACTGGGCCGCCGATCACGCCTTCGCGCAGATCACCAACGCAGGTTCCACGAGCCTGCCATATGTGGAGACCTACCTGAACAAGGTGATGGCCCGCGCCGCCCAGATCATCGGCGATGCGAAACTCAAGGAAGACATTGCCCTGTTTGCCGCGCAGGAGGGCAATCACTATCGCCAGCACCGCATCTTCAACAAGCTGCTGTACGGGCGCTACCCGCGCTTACAGGCCATCGAGAGCGCGCTGGGACGCGATTACGAGCGCATGCTCGCGGATCTGCCGCTCGCGGCCAACGCCGCTTACTGCGAAGGCTTTGAGTGCCTCGGCATCATTCACGCCGAATTCTTCTTCGAGCGGATTGATGACCTGCTCGAAGGCGCGGACGCGCGCCTGGTGAAGCTGTGGAAGTGGCACCTGGCGGAGGAATTCGAGCATCGCACCGTGTGCTATGACGTGCATTACGCGCTCGGCAGTGGCTATTTCGCCCGCGTGCGCGGCTTCCTGCGCGCCCTGCGCCACCTCGGGCGCTACGGCAAGAGCGTGTCCGGCTATCTGCTCGAAGTTGACCGCTCGGGGATGAGCGCCGCGCA
>Ga0210394_10000664_pt1 | contig 66702 bp, 68 predicted proteins | sample IncBWC12MmetaG_FD_160121 | JGI IMG/M metagenome (GOLD analysis project Ga0210394, IMG submission 160121) | Forest soil microbial communities from Barre Woods Harvard Forest LTER site, Petersham, Massachusetts, United States - Inc-BW-C-12-M | ecosystem: Environmental > Terrestrial > Soil >...
GGTCGTCATGGCGATGGAATTGACCGCGTTCCGGTTGTACGCGCCGTATTTTGGGAACTCGATTTATGTTTGGGGCAGCATGATTTCGGTGGTGATGCTGGCGCTTTCCGCTGGATATAGTCTGGGCGGGTGGATTGCGGATCGAAAGCCTACCGATGCGGTGCTTTTTTTAATTATTTTAGGCAGCGGCCTCTATCAACTGCTGATTGTGTTCGTGCAGCGGGCGGTGATGCTGAAGCTTTGGCAAATGGGAGATTTTGCCGGGCCGGCGCTGGCGACGGTAATTATTTTCGTGCCGCCGATGACGGCGCTGGCGATGACGTCACCTTTTGTGATCCGGCTGCTGGCGCGCACGGGGCATGTGGGAATTACGGTAGGAAAAGTGTTTGCGCTTTCGACGGCGGGAAGCATTGCGGGAGTGCTGGGGACGAGTTTTTATCTGGTGCCGAGATTCGGGACGCGCGTAACGATGGAGATACTTTGCGGGGCGTCGATCGTGATTGGAACGTGCGGGCTGATGATGAAGCGGAAGTCGGCGATCTTGCTGGCGCTGCCGGCGGCGCTGCTGTTGGTTGCTCCGATTCCGAAGGCCCCGCCGATCATGATCTGGAGCGGCGAATCCGCTTACAACCGAATACTGGTGCTCGAAGACAAGAGCAAAGGGCTGCGATGGCTGGTGATGAATGATCCGCGGTTCTCCCAGACCATTGAGAGGGTGGGCGGCGGTGGTTCGGGGTTTTATCTGGACGAGTTTGCACTGGGACCGGTGATTGTTCCGGCAAAGAATTTAGTTGTGCTTGGTATGGGAGCGGGAGGATCGATCCAAGTTAGCAGAGAGGTTGCGCCCGAGATTGAGATCGATGCAGTGGAGATTGATCCGGAAGTAGTGCGGGTGGCTGGGGAATTTTTTGGTTTGCCGCAGAACGATCCGAAATTGCACGTGCATATCGCGGATGCGCGACCATGGCTCGCGGGACATGCAGGGAAGAGCGATTTGGTGCATATTGACCTTTTTCAAGGCGGACCCTATGTGCCGTTTTATCTGACGACGGTGGAATTCTTTCGGTTGGTGCGATTGCGCATGACGGACAGCGGTATGTTGATTTTAAATGTGTATGATCGGAGCGCCGGGCAGGAGTTGCTGCAGGCGATGGGAGCGACGATGAGGGAGGTGTTTCCGTCGATCGAGAAGCTATCGAGGCCGGACGGGAATCACATTTTGTTTGCGTTTGCAGAGAAGCGCGGGCTGGAGGAAACTGTGTTGCGATTGAAGCAAGGTGGCGGGCCTGCCTGGGTGCGGGAGTTGGCGCAAAAGGCGGCGGGGGAAATTGTTGAGTTTGAACCGCGAGCAGGAGCAGTGATATTTACAGATGACAAGGCACCGATTGAAGAGATGACGCGGCAAATGCTAGTGGAATCCAAAAACATAAAATGAGAAAACAGAATCGCAGGGGATTTTTGAAGAGTTCGGCTGTAGCGTTGGCGGCGGGGTTGGGGTCGGGGCGCGAGGCGTTGATGGGCGGCGAAAAAGCTGAGGCGTTGACGGCGGGGTTTGGCGCGGCGCGGGATACGCAAAAGGCATTTGGGAATGAGGGGAAGAAGGCGCTGCGGTTGGGGTTGATTATTGGGATCGGGAACGATCCGGATGCGGCGTTAGCGAAGGTGCATGAGCTTGGTTTGCCGACTTGCCAGGTGTATGTGACTGAGTTTGCGGCGGGACTTGTGGAGCGTTTGGGGAAGGCGCTTGGGAAGTACGGGATTGAGGCGACGTCGATAGTGGTTGGCGGACCGGGCAAAGAGGTGTGGGATTTTTATGAGGGGCCGCTGACAATTGGTTTGGTGCCGCGTGATACGCGGGCGGCGCGGATTGCGCATATCAAGAAGGCGTCGGACTTTGCGAAGGAGTGCGGCGTGGTGGCGGTGCAGACGCATTGCGGGTTTATTCCGGAGAATCCGAACGAGACCTTGTACAAAGAGACTGTCGTGGCGATGCGTGATGTGGCGGAGTACTGCAAGAGGAATGGGCAGAATTTCCGGTACGAGACGGGGCAGGAGACGCCGATTACTTTGGTGCGGGCGATACGGGATGTGGGGCTGGACAATCAGGGAGTAAATTTCGATTTGGCTAATTTGATTTTGTATGGGAAAGCAAATCCGGTGGATGCGATTGAGATCCTCGGACCGTATGTGCAGGGGATTCATGCTAAGGACGGATTGTGGCCTACGAACCCGAAAGACTTGGGAGAGGAAGTTGCGATTGGCAAGGGCAAGGTGGATTTTCCGCGGATTATTGCCCGATTGAAGGAGATGAAGTATCCCGGGGCGGTGACGATTGAGCGGGAGATTTCCGGGGCGCAGCAGATGGAAGATGTGCGGGGGGCGAAGGAGTATTTGGAGAGGTTGATTGGGGCGTAGCGGAGCGGCGAGGAAAGACAAAGATAACGCAGAGGCGCAGAGTTAACAGAGGTTTCGCAGAGAAAGAGAGAACACAGACTGAAGTCTGTGCCACCCTACCGCCAGTCTTCGTCAGCCGGGCCTACGCAAATAATCTGCGCTGGTGGAGTTGGCCAGGGTCTGGGCGGCGACGTTTTCTTCGGGGTGGCAACGTAGCGCGGCGTGCTTTGGGGAGGGCGGGCGGCTGGCCCAAGACGTCGGCTGCATGAGCGGCGACATTCAGCAGGACAAGGTCGGCCATTCGCAGTACGTCGTATCCTCGCGCAAGGGTGCGCGCATCGTTCTCGGCGGCGCACTCCCATTCCATGGCGTTAAGTAAAGCCGCTACGCTGCTTGACCGGTCTCGCCGCAAGCTCAGAATTTCGGTGGTGATGCTCATGATGCCCCCAATGCAGGATTGTTTTGTTCCTCTGGGGCAGAACCACCAATGGAACTTTAGTACTATGCTGGAGGTACTACGTTGTGAATTTCTGGGGGATAGAGTGGGATCGACCACGCGCCAGATGGCGACTTTGATAGCGCCGTCTTCCCGGTCGCCGAAGACCCGGGGGGGTTATTCCTGTCGAAGTACGCGGATCGGATCGGCGTTTGAGGCGCGGTAGGCGGGTAGAAGTGCAGCCGCTAAAGCGGTGCAGATCAAGATCGCGGTACTGGCCGAAATGGCGAGCGGGTCGGCTGCGCGAGTCTCAAACAGGATGCTTTGAATTACGCGGGTCGCCGCTAGCGCGGCGCCCACGCCAAAAACAACTCCTGCCAAAACCGGGTAGAGGAGCTCTCCAAGTACGAGCTGGATGAGAGCTCTCCTGCTTGACCCGAGCGCGACGCGAATACCGAACTCCTGCATGCGCAGCGACACCGAGTAAGCGAGCACTCCATACACTCCGAGAGCAGCGAGCAGCAGCGCGGCGAGTCCGAAGCACGACAAGACCAGAGCCTGGAACCGCTCCGTAGCTACCGATTCCGATAGTTGGCTGTCGAGCGATTTGACGACCGGTATAGCCACTTCGGGATCTAGGTCCCAAAGCTCTCTCCGCACAGTTGGCCCGAGAGCTTCAAGAGCTAAATAGCTGCGGACCAGAAAAAATAGGTTCGGCGCGGGATCGTGCCAATAGGGCAAGTAGACGACGGGCGGGTTCTGCTTGAGGTCGACGATATGAGCATCGGCGGCGACGCCGATGACCGTGTACGTGCGGCCGTTAACGCGACATTTGTGTCCGAGCGGATTTTCGCCAGGCCAGGCGGAGGCGGCGAGTGTTTGGGAAATGACGGCATCGTCGGGGTGCTCGCGCTCCTTTTCGCTGAAACTCTCACCGGCAAGCAACGGGATCCGCATCGCGGAAAAATAGTCGGGCGTAACGTCGCGGAGGTTTGCGTTTGGCACGGCGCTTTCGGGAAGCGGGTGATCCGGGCGGTAAACGCTATGGATGTTGGTTTCGCCGGTAAGAGGCATATTGTCGGTAATGGCTGCAACCTGCACTCCCGCGGTGGCTCGAATGCGATCCAGAGCACCATCCACAAAAGCGGCGCGCGCGGGCTCGCCGGAATTTCCGCCCTGGTTGTAGCGCGGCGTCAAAAGATTGACCTCCACGATCAGCAGATGATCGGAGTGAAGCGTGCGGCCTTGATCGAGAACGCGTGCAAAGCTGCGGGAGACCAGGGCCGTCAAGATCAGCAGGACGACGGTGCAGGCTACTTCCGCCGCCACCAGCACCCGCCGCGTTGCGGTCGCGCCTCGTGAGCCGGAGGCACGCACGGAACCGGATTGGAGAGCGAGCTGCGGATCGCTACGCAGCGAGCGAAGCGACGGGACGACACCGAAGGTGACCGCCGTCAGCAGAGAGATGCCGAACGCAAAAAGCAACACCGGCCAACTCATGTGCGCTTCCCCTAAGCGCGGAAGGTTCGCGGGAGCGACGGCAGCAAACAGGCGGACCCCCGCAAACGCCACAAAGATTCCCGCAGCTCCGCCAACTAGCGCGAGCAGCAGACTTTCGGTCAAAGAGCTCTGAAAGAGCCGGCGGGGTCCTGCTCCCAAGGCCGCGCGGAGCGCATTCTCACGGTCGCGTGACACAGAGCGCGCCGATTGCAGGCCGGCCAGATTGGCGCAAGCAATTAGCAGCACGCCGAGTACAGACGCGAGCAACAACCAAAGTGCCTTGCTGAAATGCCCTGTGGCTTCTCGGGACAGAGGTTCGACGCGAGCTCCGAGATGAATTGAGAGTTTATTGGCCGCGGAGTAGGACTCTTGCATGCCGTCCAGTTCACTGGCGGCTTCGGTCGCCGTTACGCCGGGCTTTAGGCGCGCCACAACCAGGAAGGCGAAGTCACCATCATCCGAGGTGAGATCCTCGCCTTGCGGAACTAACGGTTGAAAAATGTCGTAAGGCTGAGCTTCCACGGGACGCGGTGCGTCAGGCATGGCAGCGATGAAGGGGAATACGAAGTTCCTGGGTAGAACGCCTTCCACGATTCTTCGTTCTCCTCCAACATCCAGCGAACTGCCAATGGCGGATGGACTCCCATTGAAAAAGCGCTGCCAGGCTGCCCAAGATAGAACCACTCCTTGATTTGCGCCCTTCTCTGCCTCTTCGGCATAAAAGCTTCTGCCTGCGACCGGAGTCACCCCTAGCACTGAGAAAAAGTTTGGAGAGACGCTCAGACCCTTCACGATTTCGGGATGTTCCTTGGCCAGGGAGACGGCGAAGGAGGAGTCCAGAAAAAGGGCCGCATCCGCAATCTTGGTCGAGTGGGCCTTAAGGTTGCGATAGTGCAGATAATTATCCGGGATAAAGGGATAGCGATTGCTTACTTCCTGTATGCTTTCGTGCCAGACCACGAGCTGGCCGGGATCGCGGAACGGGTAGGGACGAAGAATTACGGACTCGACGATGCTGAAGACGGCCGTTACCGCGCCGATTCCGAGTGCGAGGATCACAATGGAAGCGAGGGTAAAGCTGGGAGACTTGGAGAGCCGGCGGGCGGAGTAACGAAGGTCCGTCAGTAGAGTATGCACGTTACCTCCTAGATTTTGATGTGGAGGACACGAAAGCCTCCTTAGCGTGAAAGTACGAGCAAATGATTCATAAAGTTCCTCATAAGAGCATCAACTGCTTGGGGCCATTTGTGCAGCATTTTCCTGGAGAAAAATGGCGAGCGTATCAGGAAGCTGCAATGACAAGCGGCCGAGTTGTCCCGTGTACCCGCCGAGTACTTAGCTTGGGCGAATCCGTTTTTTTGGTGGTGGAATCAATAACTCGCGAGTTTCGACTGTCGCTTCTTGTTCGATCGCCTAGATGGGCAGGTTGCGCGTTGTGTGGTGGATGTGATACAGCGAGGCGTGACAAAATGGCCGTGGTTTTAAGATGCTGGCAAGGAGAAGACACATGCGAGAGCGTGGAGAAGCGGGAAAAGAAGTTGGGCGGAGGGAGTTTATCGGGACGGCGGCACGAGGGGCGGCGGCGGTGGGAGGGGTGATGTTTATACCGGCGGCGCGGGTTTGGGGGTCGGCGGCGAATTCGGTGGTGAGGGTGGGGTTGTTGGGTTGCGGCGGGCGGGGGACGGAGGACGCTACTAACCTTGTCGAGACGGGCGGAGCGCGCGTTGTGGCGCTGGCCGATATGTTCCAGGATCAGTTGGATAAGGCGCACGCAGAGTTTGACAAGATACAGGCGGCGAAAGGATATGCGGCGATTGATGCTTCGCAGCTTTTTGTTGGACCGATGGCTTACGAGAAGATCGCGGCTTCGAAGGAAGTGGACGCGATTGTGATTGCTTCGCCGCCGTATTTCCATCCGCAGCATTTGGAAGCGGTGGTGGCGGCTGGCAAGCATGTTTATTGCGAGAAGGCGGTGGCAGTGGACGTGCCGGGTGCAAAGAAGGTGGTGGAGATTGGGAAGCGGGCGGAAGGGAAGTTGAGTTTGGATGTGGGATTCCAGATTCGCGATTGTCCCCCGTTTGTGGAGTTGGTGAAGCGGATTCATGGCGGGGCGCTGGGGAAGATTGTTTGCGGCGAGGCGCATTATCTTTCGGGATATTTGGACCGGCCGGCGTGGCCAAACGCATCGCCCACGGAACGGCGATTGCGGAATTGGGTTTACGACCGCGTTTTGTCCGGCGACATCATCGTGGAGCAGAACATTCACGTGATCGACATTTGCAACTGGATCTTGCAGGGGCACCCGGTGAAATGTTCAGGGGCTGGCGGACGGCTCGGGCGGCCTGCGGATGGAGATGTCTATGGGAATTACAACGTGGTGTTCACGTATCCGGGGGAAATCGATGTGACGTTCAGCTCGACGCAGTTTGCGAAGGGTTGGTGGGACGTTACGGAGCGGTTCTTTGGGACCAAGGGCACGTCGCAGTCGCCGTATTCGGGGCCGCTAGGGATTTGGGGCGATGAGGCTTGGCAAACGCCGCAGACACCGGAGAAAGATGCGCAGGGGTTTTCGGCTACGGGGAAGTTCACTTCCAATCTGGAGTTTGCGGATGCGGAGAAGAAGAAACTGTTCGTAGAGAGTATTACTTCGGGGAAATTTCACAATCAGGCGGCGACGGGCGCGGAGTCGGCGGTTTCTTGCATGATGGCGCGGACGGCGGCGTACACGGGGAGGGAAATTACTTGGGATGAGCAGATGAAGTCGAAGGAGGTTTGGGAGTCGAAGATTGATTTGGAGAAATTGAAATAAAGACGTAATGAAGTAAGGACGTAAAGACTCGAAGAATAAAGATAACGCAGAGACGCAGAGTCAACAGAGGTTTCGCAGAGAAGAGGGAACGAGATGGGGCAGACGCGGCGGGAGTTTGTTTGGACAGGAGTTGCGACAGCTTGCGTGGCCGGGCTTGGGACAACGCTGACTGGGGACTTGGCTGCAACTAGTGGCCTTCAGCCCCAGGCTGCGGTGCTGCCGGTTAAGAAGGGGCTTGTGATGGACATGCTGCCTTCGAAACTGAGTTATACGGACCGGTTTAAGCTGGCGCGGGACGTGGGATTCGAGGTGGTTCAGGCGCCGACTACGCCGGACACACACGAGGCGGAAGAGATTAAGAAGGCTGCGGATGCGGCAAACATTCGTATCGACTCCGTGATGAACATGGACCACTGGAAGTATCCGCTGTCGTCGAGTGACGCTGCGGTGGTGGCTAAGAGCATGGAGGGGATGCGGACATCCTTGCACAATGCGAAGCTTTGGGGTTCGGACGCGGTGCTTTTGGTTCCGGCGGTCGTCAATGCGCAGACTTCTTACCGGGACGCCTGGACGCGGTCGCAGAAGGAAATACGCGAACTGATCCCGATGGCTGCAGAACTGAAGATTGTGATTGCGATCGAGGAAGTGTGGAACAAGTTCCTGTTAAGTCCGCTGGAAATGAATCAGTACATCCACGAGTTCCAGAGCCCGTGGATCAAGGCATGGTTTGATGTGGGGAACGTGGTGCTTTACGGTTATCCGCAGGATTGGATCCGGACTTTGGGAAAGAGCATTTACAAGGTGCATTTGAAGGACTTCAAGCGGAAAGAGGATGGATACGCCTGGGTGAACCTGGGCGATGGGGACGTGGATTGGGCGGCGGTACGGCAGGCGTTTGCGGAGATCGGTTATTCGGGCAGTGTGATTGCGGAATTGGACAGCGGGGACGAGGCCTATCTGCGTGATGTGAGTAAGAGGATTGATCGATTGGTTTTGGGAGTGGGATAACGAAGAGGCAGAGAGAAGAAAGAGAAGAGAAAAGATAACGCAGAGGCGCAGAGTTAACAGAGGTTTCGTAGAGAAGAGGGGAAGAGGAGTTGCGTAGATTCGGCGCGGGGCTGGGCGCTTGCGGGGGATTTAGACGAGGGCCGGAACTGCGCTTCGAGCTTAACCTGCGGCGGTCACGGCTACACCGAGTTCTTTGAGCTTGGCGCGGGCTGAGCGCTCTTCTTCCGTTCCGGGATAGCGGCGGACGACTTCGCGCAGTTCGCGGACTCCAGCAGTTTTCTGACCGAGATCGATCAGCGCCATACCTTTTTTGAGGCGGGCCGGAGCGAGCTTGAAGCTTTTCGGGTAGGCGGTGAGCACTTTGTCGTATTCGGCGACGGCGTCCTGATACTGCTTCTGATGGTAGGCAATTTCGCCGAGGTAAAATTGGGCGTTTGAGGCGAGATCTGTGTCGCTGTAGTACTTCAGGTAGTCCAGGAATTCCTGCCTGGCGAGATCATATTTGCCGCTGGTGATATCCCGCAAGCCGTTGGAATAGAGCATGTCCGCGGATGGCGCGGGCGAAACGGCATTGCTTGCAGCGGGAGGAGCGGAGTTTCCATCATTCGCTGGCCTTGGGTTTGCGCCGGGAGCGGCGACGGCCGGTGCTGAGCCGGAGATTTTGGCGTCGATGCTTTGTACGGCGCTTTGAAGATCGACGAGCTGCTGATTCAGTTTGCCGAGACGGGACTTGATCTCTTCCAGATTGTCGGAAAGCCCTTGGACCTGAGTTGACATGGTGTCGAGGCGTGCGCCCGAATTGGCTTGGACATCCTGCACAGACTTTTGGACGCTGCCCATGGTGGCATTGAGTTTGCCGACGTTGTCACTGGCTTGCTCGACGAGGGTCTTGAGGACGGTGTGGTCCGTAGTTATTTGGGTGGACACGTCCTTTTGACCCTGGAGAAGCGTGGTGACGTCGCGCTGCAAGTCGATGATTTCCCGAGCGACGGCCTCAGCAGGACGCGGCCCGATGAGGCTGCCGCCAAGCGCTCCGGCAAATATAGCGGCGGCAAAGATGACGATGGTGCGGATTTTCATGAAAAAAAACCTCCTCTGATGTGGCTACTTCTCAGACGAATACTCAGGCCAGGGAAGAGCGCTCAAACTGATAATCGCAGAGCCGCCGGCGAGTCCGGAACCGTGCCGCTCTTTATTCACTTTAACGGCAGAGCCGCGTGCGAGCAAGAGATTGCTCGGTCACGCGGCTCGGTCGGTCATTGAACAGTTACGAGGGAACAGTTACGAGCTGCCCTCGGATTAATTGGCCTTGACGAAGTGGCCGACGCGGTTGCGCTGCCAGCACTCCTCAGTGCTCTCTGAGCAAAGCGGCTTCTCTTTGCCCAAGCTTGTCGTATTCAAGCGGTCGGCGGAGATGCCGAGGGAGACAAGGTAAGCCTTGACGGCCGCGGCGCGGCGATCGCCGAGGACCAGGTTGTATTCGGTTGAGCCGCGCTCGTCGCAGCGGCCTTCGATGGTGGCCTTGATTTGCGGATACTTGCGCAGGAACTCCGCGGTCTTGCTGAGAGCGTCGCGGGCATCGGCGCGAATGTCGGCCTTGTTGAAGTCAAAGTAGGCGTCCTTCACTTCCTGGAGGAAGAGGGCGTCATAGTCGATAGCCGCAGGCGGAGGAGGCGGCGGTGGTGGCTGTGCCACGGTTACACGGACGCTGGAATCGGCCGAGCCGCCCGGACCGCTGGCAGTGATCGTGTAAGTCGTGGAGTCGGACGGCGTGACCTTGGTTGAACCTTGAGCCGTCACGGCACCCACTCCAGGCGAAATGGTGAGCTGCGTGGCATCGGTGGAAGTCCAGCTCAAAGTGGTTGAATCGCCAGTGTTGATGGAGGTTGGGTTAGCCTGCAGCGAAACAGTCGGGCGCGCAGGGGCAGGGGCCGGAGCGGGCGGCGGAGGCGGTGGCGGCGGAACCTTCTTTTTGCAACCAGCCACAAAGGCAAGCGACAGCATGGCACTGAGCATGGCCCCGCGGTAAAGAGAGCTAGAAACCCGAATCATTCGAATCCTCCTCAACGTAAGTATCCCTTTTTCGTCCCACCAGAGCGGTCATGGTATCACTAGCGGGCTGGGTAAAGGTAAATACATCGTACCACGATATATCACACATGGTACACACACAAATGACACAGAACATGGCAAGAAGCAACTGTAAAAACGTGCAATTCAGGGAAAAACTAGCAACCAGAGCGTTCGATGCGCGCCGAGTACGGAAAGTTTCGGCCTAAATATAGCCGCGAGTCAGATCCAACTCTAAGCGAGGGCTGAAGACTTATTTTGACGACCAATTGGGCGACTCGTTGTGACCGTCGACGGTGAGCTGATGAGGCTGCGAGCCATCGGCCAGCATGGTCCAGATCTGGCGCGGACCGGTGCGGGTGGATTCGAAGACGATGTGGCGGCCGTCGGGAGCCCAACTGGGGCGCTCGTTGCGGCTGCCGGAGTCCGGCGTGAGATTGAAGATCTTTTGGGAAGTAGGCTCCATGACGTAGATATCGTAGTTGCCATCTGGGCGACGCCAACTGAAGGCGAGGAGCTGGCCGTTGGGCGACCATGCGGGATCGATGACATAGCCTTTGTCTGGAAGATCGAGAAGATTCACGTTGGTGCCGTCGGCGTTCATCATGTAGAGCTTGGGAATGCCGCCGCGGTCGCTGACGAAGACGACGCTTTGACCGGTCTTAGGATTCCATGCGGGAGAAGTGCTGCCGCCATTGGAGAAGGTGAGGCGCTTGGGCTTGCCGCCATTGGTGTCGGTGACGTAAAGCTCGGGGTTACCGGCCATGGACGAGGAAAAGACGAGTTGCGTTCCATCGGGAGACCATGCGGCCGCGCTGTTGGTGCCACGGAAGCGGGGGAAGGAAAGGACTTTGGCTGCGTCGATGGAGTACATACAGATTTGCGCGCTTACGACGCCGCCGAAGGGTTGGTAGCAGGTGAATGCGATGCGCGAGGCGTCGGGCGACCAGCGCGGCATGAGCGAGATGGTGCGGAGGGACGTTAGTGGATGCTGGTTGGCACCGTCGTAGTCCATTAACCAGACTTCTTTGGAGCCGGTGCGGGAGCTGATGAAGGCGATTTGGGTGGATGCGATGCCGGGGAGGCCGCCGGAGAGCTTGAAGATTATTTCGTCAGCGAACTGGTGGGCGAATTTGCGAACTTGCTCATCTGTGGGAGCGCCACGATAGATTTTGCCGACAACGGACTCGGTGGAGGCGCTGGTGACGTCATAGAGCCAGGCTTGGATGGCAACTTCGGAAGTGGTTTCGGTGAGGTTACCGAAAGCGACGTAGTGGGCATTGACCTGAGGATCGGTCCATGCGGTGCGTTGTAGTTCGCTGGGCTGCGTGGTGGCTTGGGTGGGATAGAAGCTTGGGCTGACGAGATCGAGAATGCCGCTGAAGGCGAGGTCGTCGCGGACGATCTGGGTGAATTGCTGGGAATGGACTTTGGCGTTGTCGGCACGGGGGCCGAAGTCGGCTACGGCTAGTCGGATTTTGTCGACACCGAGGCCTGTGCCTACGCGGAACCATGCATTCTGCCCCTGTTGTGCACGTGCAGGGATGACTACAAAGCCGAGAACGGCTACCACGACTAGCAAACCGATATGTTTGAACTTCACTAGCACCCTTACCTCCGATTTTCCTTGTCGCGCAATGCACCAACAAAGGAACTGCTTTAGTGTGTCAAAGACAGATCAAAATCGAATGTGACATCCACGCTAGTTCCCTGGAAATCATTGGGAAGCGGTCCAAAGTGAATGCCGTCCAGTGCGCGTTTGGCTGAGTTGTCCATTGAGAGATTGCCACTGGATTGTTCCATCTGGACATTCTGAATGGAGCCATCGCGATTGATGCGAAAAGTCATAACGCAATGGGCTTGGCGAGCAGCACGGACCGGTGGATCAATGGTGGTTTGAAGCCAATTTTGGCCTACGCTTCGGCGGACGGCTTCGATGTACCAGGCATAACGTGAAGCGAAGTTGCCGCCACCTTGACCTTGTACGGTAACGGGACCGGAACCGCCGCCTGGGGTCGTCGCGTAGCTGGTAGGAAGATTGGGAGCGCCTCCCTTACCGTAATCAACGGCATTTGGGGGTGGCGGAATTTTCGGCGGGTCTACCTTAGAAGCATACGTAATTGGTTTTGGTTTTTCGTTCTTGAAATCGGGAATCTTTTCCGCGGGCGTTTTGGGTTCTGGTGGCTTGGGCTCTTCTTTGTATAGGCCTTTCGTCGGATCGACAGTTTTGCTTTCTGTCTCTGAGGGCTTCGAAGGCATGGGGATTCCGGCCGCGGGGCCGACAAGCTTCACATTGACGCTGCCTTCCGTGCCACCAATCCCACTCCACTCCGGGCCACGCATTTGGAGATAAATGGAGACGGCGATCCAGAGAGCGAGGAAGATGTGCAGAATCACAGAATAAACGAGGAATTTCTTGAGGTCGAGGTCTTCGGCCGAGCTAGCTCCGAAGCGGTCAACCGAGTTGGCAACGGCGGTGTTCATTTTCCACTCATAAGGGCTCAGCGCGTACGGGCGCGATCCGAAAGTGGCTCCGTAACAATACTAATATTACTGACGCCGGATTGGCGCAAAGTGTCGATCACCTTGGCGAAAGTGCCAAAAGGAATTGTTTCGTCGGCGCGAAGAAAGACGGAGTCCTGCGGCTTCTTAAGCTGGGCTGCTACCTGAGCACCGAGCTGGTGAATGTTAATGGGACTGTCGCCGAGATAGACGCGCTGGTTCTTGTCGATGGTGATGACGAGGCGCTGCTCATTGATTTCTTTTACGGTCGTGGTCTTGGGGACGTCGACTTCGATGCCGGACTGCAGGATCGGGGCGGTGATCATGAAAATGATGAGCAGCACGAGAACAACGTCAATGAACGGGACCATGTTGATCTCGGAGAGCGTGCTCTGCGTGTTTTTAGAGAGTTGCGGCATAGTGTTCACTGGCCGCCTTGGGCTGGCGGCCACTTAAACCTACATAAAAGTTTTTTCGATTTGAGCTCCGACTTCCAGCGCGAACGTGTCGAGGCGCTGCGCAAGATCACGGATATTTTGCAAAAATTGGTTGTAGAAGATAACCGCTGGGATGGCGACGAAAAGACCGGCGGCGGTGGTAATGAGCGCTTCAGCGATACCTGGTGCGACGGCGCGCAGGCTGGCTGCGCCAGCATTTCCAAGACCGGAAAAGGCGTCAATGATGCCCCACACGGTGCCGAAGAGGCCGATGAAAGGAGTTACGGAGCCGGTTGTGGCCAGCCAGGACATACCCTTTTCGACGCGACGAACTTCTTCCGCGGAAGCGAGTTGCATGCTAACGGTGACGGCCTGGAGGCTCTTCAGTTTTCCTGTTGGTTGCGGATTGCCGGTGCCAACCTGGCTCAAGAGTTCGCGATAGCCGGCGGCATAGACGGAAGCAAACGGCGAACCTGCGGAAGCGAGGGCTTGCGGATTGGCTACGCCCTTGGTGGCGCGAAAGATGCGGAGGAATTGGTCGCTTTGACGGCGAACGCGGCCGAACATGCCAAGCTTTTGAAAGATCATGGCCCAGGAAACGACGGAAAAAATTGCGAGCAGGAGCAAAATGCCGCGGGCAACCCAGCCCGTTTGTCCAAGAATGTTTCCGAGATCGGCGATAAAAACGGCGGCGAACAGAAGAATGGTGCAACCCCTCAGTTAGAAATAAATTTTCCCGACTTCAGGAACGTAGCACACGCCTACAGGGTGGTCAAACAAATGAGATGCGGAACGTAAAGAGGGTGCTGCCTCTTTGGATACAGAGAAGGGAGCGCTATCGGAGCAGGATTGGTTTGACTTAGGAGGTCGGAGGTCGAGTTCGTGGGTGAACAGTGTGTGTTAGACTGCGAATTGGGCGCGATGGCGCAGCATGCTGCGCCACTACAAGGACGAGATGAGCAAAACGTTTGACGTCGGGTTGGAGAGACTCACTGGCGGGGCTGGGCTACCCATTGGAACGCGTAGCGTCGGGCCTGCAGCCGACGCTAACGTGCTTGACACGCTGCGCGGTACGTTTTTTCTGGAGACGTTTGGTTGCCAGATGAACGACCACGACTCGGAAAAGGTGGCAGGCGTTTTGCTTTCGCGGGGATACCAGCAAGTTGAGTCGCCGGAAGCGGCCTCGCTGATCCTCTACAACACTTGCAGCATACGGGAGAAGGCGGCGCAGAAGGTTTTCTCTAGGCTTGGCGAGTTTGGCCTGCAGCAGAATGAGGGCCGGATTATTGGTGTGCTCGGTTGCGTGGCGCAGCAAGAAGGCGAAAACATTTTTAAGCGCGCGCCGTGGGTGAGTCTGGTGTGCGGATCCGCGAGCTACAGCAAATTGCCGGAGTTGCTGGCGCAGGTCGAGGCAGGGAATCAGCGCGTCACCGGTCTCGATAACGATACGGACGAGACGTTTGAGACGCCCGTTACGCGGCGGGACAATCCGTGGCGCGCGTATTTGACGATTATCGAGGGTTGCGACAAGGCTTGCTCGTATTGCGTTGTTCCTTATACGCGAGGGCCGGAGCGCAGCCGTGGGAGCGATTCCATCCTGCGTGAAGTACGGGAGCTGGCGGAGTTTGGTTACTCCGAAGTGCAGCTCTTGGGGCAGACGGTCAATTCTTACAAAGACCCGACGGCGCAAAAGATGCGATTCTCGGAATTGCTGCTGGCGGTGGCGGACGCGCCAGGAATTCGACGCGTGCGTTTTACAACCTCTCACCCGCGCGATTTTTCGCAAGACATTGTGGATGCCATCGATGCGCAACCCAAGTTGTGCAATCACGTGCACCTACCGGTGCAGTCGGGATCGACGCAAGTTTTGCGCGCCATGCAGAGAACTTACACCCGCGAAGAATATTTGGAAAAGATCGCGATGATTCGTGGGGCCAAGCGGAACATCAGCATTACCACGGACATTATCGTCGGTTTTCCTGGCGAAACTGACGAGGACTTCGCGGAGACGGTTAGCCTGCTGGAAACAGTGAAGTACGATGGCGTATTTTCGTTCAAGTATTCGCCGAGGCCGCATACGCCGTCCCTGAAGATGCGCGACGCTATCCCCGAAGAAGAGGAGGGCCGGCGTCTGGCCGTGTTGCAGGAAAAACAACGCGAAATTCAGACGATCAAGCACTTGTCGATGGTTGGAGAGACGTTCGAGACGCAAGTGAGTGCAAAATCGCGGCGCGAGAATCAGTGGTCGGGACATACTTCGTGCCATCGAGTTATAAATTTCGCTTCCCAAGAACCGATGCTTCTGGGAAAGTACGTGCAGGTTCGGGTGACGGGAGCTACGCCGAATGGTTTGGCGGGAGAGCAGGCTCCTTAACGCGGCGATTTGCGAGTTTAGAGCAGGCGAACACTTTTCACGGCACAGGCTGAAGTCTGTGCTACTCGGGAGGTCACATGGAAGTGGAGATGAAAATCCGCGGCCTGATGATGGATCCCGTAACGAACATGCCCATCGTTGTGCTGAAAGATGTGCAGGGGCAGGCGATATTGCCGATTTGGGTTGGCGTGTATGAGGCCAATGCCATTGCACTGGAGATCGAAAAGGTCCAGACGCCTCGGCCGATGACTCACGACCTTCTGAAAAATGTATTGCTCGGGCTCGATGTGTTGGTTCACAAAATCGTGGTGAATGATTTGAAGGACGATACGTTTTATGCGTTGATCTGGGTAGAGCGCGACGGGCAGATGTTGACCATCGATTCCCGCCCGAGCGATGCGCTGGCGCTGGCGCTGCGGGTGGATTGCCCGATTTTTGTGGATGAAGAAGTGTTGAAAAACTCGAAGGTTTCGAGCGCGATTACAGAACGCAGCACCAACGAACAACTGCGCAACTGGCTCGAAGGCCTGTCCGATGACGACCTCGGCCGCTACAAGATGTAGCTCCTCCCTCCGCGATTCGCTGACTGTCATTTGCTGGTACCGTTTTTTCCCATTGGTGCAGCCTCAGCAGATTCTTAGCCGATCGATTATTCTTGCGAGATCGTAAGCATCAACTGGCGGACCCTATGCCGCCAGACAAGCAGTAGGACAATCCCGATAAGAATCAGAGCGAGACTTAGACCGGCCCAAAGCCCGAAGGCTCCCCAGCCGCGGCGAAAACAGAGCCATGCACCGAGCGGCAAGCCGATAACCCAATACGCAGTGAAATGGCAGAGCATGGGAGTGCGTGTGTCCCCCAGACCGCGCAGGGCGCCGGTGGCGACGGTTTGAATGCCGTCAAAGAGCTGAAAGGCTGCGCCGGCCGCGAGTAGCGCGATGGTGCTGTGGATGATGGCTTCATCTGGCGTATAGGCGCGCGCAATCCATCGCGGGAACGCAAGTAGCGCAATGCTCGCTGCGGTCATAAACGCAGCGCCGAGAAAGATGGCGGTGCCGCCAGCATCTCCGGCACCACGCAGATCCTTGCGTCCAATGGCCTGCCCAACGCGCACGGCAGCGGCCGAGGAGATGCCGAGCGGAACCATATAGGTGATGGAAACGGTGTTCAGTGCGATCTGGTTGCTGGCAAGCGCAACGGCTCCAAGCCGTCCGATCAGCGCCGTGACCAGCGCGAACACGCCGATCTCAAGGGTAATCTGCATAGCCGCGGGGAAGCCGAGGGCAATCAATCGCCGGATGCGGCGAAGGTCGGGCTGGATGGGTGTATGAAGAAGCTTGGTGCGATAACGCCGGTCGTACCAGAGGAGGTAACCCACAAGGACTCCCGCGAGATAAATGCGCGCCCATGCGGTGGACCACCCAGAACCCACCGTGCCCATGGCGGGAGCGCCAAACTTGCCGTAGATAAGGAGGAGATTTCCGCCGGCGTTGATGAGGTTTGCAGTGATTAGGGCGAAGGCGATGGGCCGCACCAGATTCATTGCTTGCATGCACCGGCGGACAGCGAAATAGAGGAGGAGCGGCAGCGTCCCCCAGGCCAAAGCTTTGGAATAGGGAACGGCGAGTGCGATCACGTCGGGTGCAATGTGCATAGCACGAAGCAAGGGGTCGAAATACCAAACGGGAGCCATCAATAACGGTGCAAGCGCCAAGCTGAGATAGATGCCGTGCAAAAGCGAGCGATGACAATCCTCGCGCTGACCGGCGCCAAAGGCTTGAGAGACAAGCGTGTCCAGCCCAATCAGCAATCCAGCGCCGAACATGGCGAGGACGTTGACGAGAATTCCACCCAGGCTCACGGCAGCTATGGCCACTGCACTGTTTGGAAGTCGCCCGACCATCATGGTGTCGACAATGGCCATGCTCATCCATCCGACTTCGGCGAGAACGAGCGGCAATGCCAGTCGTAGCGTGGGACGTAGCTCGGCGCGGAATGTCTTGTAGCGAGTCATTGGCGGAAGAGAAGTGGAATGAGTTTAAGGGGGCTTTTAGAAAGTCGCAAACGCAGGTGGATGAGGAAGCTTAGAAACATAGCCGAAAAAGTGGGGACGTTTCCGGGCGGAGGGGGAGAGGTAACTTCGACGTCGTTCTAGACCGGAAGTCCCATTGACCAGCACGGTGGGCCCCCGTAGCCTGCGAAAAGTGCTGATTTTGTGTGTTTGGCGATCGCTTCATGGATCTGCGTGATCCAAGTCAATTCTCTGTGGACGATCTCAAATAGCTGGTAGGGCCTGCGACCAGGTAGGCCTAGGAGACAACCGTGGGTATTGGGAACATATCCAGCTTTGAAGCGCGAACCCAGAATATCCGGGCCGGCGTGCGCGTAAATTCACGCGTGCCTGTGGCTGTGGAATGGGCGGAATCGGGCCGCGCGATGCGCGCGGAGGGCTACACCGCCGACGCCAGCACGACTGGGTGCCTCGCCATCATTCCACAAAATTTCTCAGTGGGGCAGCGGCTTGTCTTGATCAACCTGGTTAACAAGAATGCTTGCGAAGCGGTCCTTATCTGGCGAGGGCATGAAGGGCGAACCGGCTGGGAGCTAGGACTCCAGCTTCAAGATGCTTCGATGGATTTTTGGGGCTTGGATTTTTAGTTCACCCAAAATGCCGACCTTCTAGCACTTTGTCTCAGTCGCCTTGTATTCGGATTTTTCTGAAATCACATCACTGGACGTCTTGCCCTGCTCCGCATACGTTTTCCCAAAAAAGAACCTGGGAGTTTTCCACCGATCCGGCTGTGAATATCCACTTTTCCCTTGCGCTAGAATGGGTTACGAACGTAGAGTGGCCTAGAGCTAGGGGGCATTCTGCAAGCGGCACCCACATATAGGGACATGGTTGCTGGATCGCGTCGGCGCGACTTATCATGCGCATAGGCGGAGGCAGAAAAGCATGACTGCCATCATCACGGTTGCAAATCAAAAAGGCGGCGTTGGGAAAACAACGACGGCGATTAATTTGTCTGCCGCTCTGGCACATCGCGGCAAGCGCACGCTTTTGATTGACCTCGATCCACAAGCGAACTCCACGATCGCATTTTACTCCTCGGGCGAAATCGCCACATCCATGTTCGACGTGCTGAGCGAGAGCCGCGCGACGATGGCATCCGTGATTAAACCGACGAAGGATCCGATTCTTTTTCTTGGGCCAGGACGCCTGGCGCTCGCCAAGTTGGAACAGGTGCTTGCTGGGCAGTTCGACGCGCCGTACCGATTGAAGGATTCGCTTGCGCCGATTTTGAAGGATTACGATTACATTGTGCTGGACACGCCGCCATCGCTGGGGATTCTGACGGTGAATGCGCTTGTGGCTTCGACACATTTACTCGTGCCGATTCAGGCGGCCTATTTTGCAATTGAAGGAACGGACGATCTGCTCGAAACTTACGAGCGGATCCGCGCGCGTCCCAACCCCGGACTGAAAGTGCTTGGCGTGGTCATCACGCTGTTTGACAAGCGGACGAATATTTCCCGCGACACGCATGGGCAGATTCGCACGGTGTTCGGGGAGGTTTTGTTCAAGACGAAAATTAGCAAGAACGTGCGGCTGGAAGAGAGTCCCGCCTACAAAGAAACGATCTTAACGTTTGCGCCGAAATCACCGGGCGCCATCGAGTACAAGAAATTGGCAGGGGAGGTTATCCAACGTGTCGAAGAGGATCGGGTTACCCGTCACGCTGAAGATGCGGCATGACGCGCACTACGTCGAATCACTGACGAGTTACAGCGGAGCAGCAGTGGGACGGATGATCCCCGTGGATCAGATCCGCCCCAATCCGGACCAGCCTCGCAAGGCGCTGGGAGATTTGCGCGATCTTTCGGAGTCGATTCGAGAGAAAGGCGTGCTTGAGCCGCTTCTGGTTCGGTTTGTCCCGCGCGAAGACTGCTACTACATTATTTCCGGTGAGCGGCGCTACCACGCTTCGCGTGCGGCGGGGCTGCGTGAAGTTCCTTGTATCGAGAAAACGGCAGACGACGCGGAAACGCTCGAAATCGCGCTCATTGAAAATATTCAGCGCAAAGATCTAACTCCATTTGAAGAAGCTGACGGTTTGCACCGTTTGGCAACGCAATTCGAATACACGCACGAAGATGTCGCCAAGAAAATTGGGCGGGCGCGGTCTTCGGTTACGGAGACGCTTTCTCTCCGAAATATTCCAGAGTCATTGCGGAAGAAGTGCGTCGAGCACGGAATCATCTCGAAGTCGCTGCTGCTGCAGATTGCGCGTCAGCCGACCGAAAAAAAGATGATCGAGATGATGCACCGCATCATCCAAGGCGGGTTGACGCGAGACGAAGCGCGACGTGAACGGCGCGATGAGCAAGGCGGTCCTCAGAGGCCGCAGCCCTTCATTTTTCAATTTGAGCCCGAGAACGAGAGTTTCAGGTTCCGAATTCAGTTCAAGAAGAGCCATGTTTCCCGCGATGAGTTGATCGTGACGTTGCGGGAGATTCTTGGACAGCTCGAAGGAACTTCCTCGGACGCGGCGGATTCTACCGCGGCTTAGGCGATTCACCTCCACATCGAAGACGGGCACGGTGTGCCGTGCCCCTACGACCTCCACAGATGATCGAATTCAGTCCTCAGCAGATGCAGGTTTTGGAGAGACTTTTCGCAGCGGGTTTTCGGCCCATCGCGATTCCTCCTTACGAGAGTGCATTGTGTGTGCGGCGCGGCGAGTGCGCGGCGCTTTTGTCGCCCATACCAAATGGAGGGCTGAAACTCCTTGCGCCGCCATCCTTTCTCGTTGATGGCAACCTGAGCGTGCGGCTCAAGCGCGGCAGAGGCGAAGTGTTTGTTTGGAAGAAAACCGAACTAGACGCGACGCCGGATCGCTTGGACGAACTGGCATCGTTCCGACGTGAGCTGACTGACCTTTTGGAGTCGCCGCCAATCCAGTAATTCGGTTCGAATTTGCAATTCTTACGCTCCCCCGGCAAACTAAAAACGTTATGACAACTTACGACATTATTTGCATAGGTGCAGGGCCCACCGGGCTGGCGTGTGCCATTGAGGCAAAACGCGCCGGAATGAAGCCTTTGGTGATCGACAAAGGTTGTTTGTGCAACTCGATTTACCACTACCCCGTCAACATGGTCTTTTTTACGACCCCGGAACTTCTTGAGATCGGCGACTTGCCGCTGATTAGCGCAGCCGAAAAGCCTGTGCGTGTCGAGGCGTTGAAGTACTACCGGAAGGCTGCGGAACACTATGGATTAGAGTTGCGACTTTTCGAGCGCGTGCTACGTGTGGACGGGCACGACCGCAACTTTACAGTCGTGACGCAAACGGAGAAGGGAATCGAACAGCGATACTCATCCAAAAAAATAAGTGTCGCGACCGGCTACTACGATCTTCCGAACGTGATGGGCATTCCCGGCGAGGAATTGCCGCACGTTTCTCACTATTACACGGAACCTTTCGAATTCTGGAACCAGGACGTCGTCGTGATCGGTGGTAAGAACTCCGCAGCAGAAACCGCGCTTGATCTTTTTCGCAACGGCGCGCGCGTGACCCTGGTACATCGGAACGCGGAGCTGGGCGCTTCGATCAAGTACTGGGTGCGCCCCGATATCGAAAACCGCATCAAAGCGGGAGAAGTCAAAGCACTGTTCGAGACGCGCGTGAGACAAATCACCAGAGATGAAGTCATCGTGCAGAATGGCGCGGGCGAGAATCGCTTGCCGGCGAAGCAGGTCTTCGCATTAACCGGCTATCATCCCGATTATGGATTTATCGAAAGCCTTGGCGTGCGTCTCGATCCCGATACCCGAAGGCCTGCGCTTGACCCCAACACGCTCGAAAGCAATGTGCCCGGGATTCATCTGGCAGGGGTTGTTATCGGCGGCCGCTATACGGGCGACATTTTTATCGAAAACGGCCGTTTTCATGGCAAGCAAATCATTGACGCGTTGAAGGCGCGAGCGATTTAGTCGCGGCCGAGAACTTACCTATTTGCCCGTGTAAAGGACGTTTGTTAGACTCCTAACCATGGCATCCATCTTCAGGGAAGTCGGCGAGACGTTCAGCACGCTGGTGCAGGGTTTCAGCGTGACCTTTCGAAATATGTTCCGGAAAACGGTCACGGAGAATTACCCGTTTGAACCTGTGCATTTTCAGCCGCGCTACCGGGGTATTCACGTGCTGCACCGCGACGAATCCGGCCTGGAGAAGTGTGTTGGATGCTTTCTCTGCGCGGCGGCGTGCCCTGCGAATTGTATTTACATCGAAGCCGCGGAAAACACCGATGCCAGCCGCATCTCCGCCGGCGAACGTTACGCCAGCGTTTACAATATCGATTATTCGCGCTGCATTTTCTGCGGTTATTGCGTTGAAGCGTGCCCTACGGATGCGATTACGCACGGGCACGGTTTTGAGCTCGCCACCTATGACATCAATTCTTTGATCTACCGCAAAGAGCAGCTTCTCGAAAAGCAGCCTGTCGCGCCACCCGCGGCACGTTAGAAGCTCCAACTCACAGAGTCATCGAAAATCCTTCAGCTCGAATCGATTCACTATTTCTGTGTCCGGTTGTTTGACGCTTGTCAGTCCAGCCTAAAGAACTGCGCCCCATAACTTATATAAAGCAGCTAAGACGTAAGTCTGGCTTGGCTTTTTGTTTGGGGAGGGTGGGATGAAGAGGGAAGCGAAGGGTTGGGCGCAGCGACGGGAGGCTCTGGCGCAGAGGTTTTCCGCGAGAGTGGCGGGCGCATTTGCGCAGGCTCCACGAAGCACACCATTGAGCAGCGAGGCGAACCAGAGCATCGGCGTCATATTCAGTACAAAAGCGGCGAACAGGCTGCGAAAACCATGCAAAACCTCAGGATGGGCCGCCTGTTGCGCGCTGCGAAGCGGCTCGATCCGCAAGAAAATTATCGGACACGGAATGCGCGCCATTGTTCCGGGATTCCATGTCGGAAAGTATGTCTGGCGCGCGGCCGGATCGTTCCCGCTGCTCGAGAAGCCAGCGCGCCAGCATGGCGGCGGCGTTCTCCTCCATCCATTGATCAATCAACGCGGTAATTTCCTTGCGGAGATTGGACGCATGAGCCAAGCGGGACAATTCAAAGCTTTGCAGGGAGTTCCGCGAAGCCGAAAGCAGGAACTCCCAAGGTGGCTGAGCCGAGCGGGTGGTCATAAGTCTCCGTTATTAGACCCGGCGAATATTAACAATACAGTAAGAAATGTCAAGAATACTTATAGGTAATAGCCTTGTGGAAATCTGTGGAAAACTTTTCGGCCTTGAGGATGGCGAGAGTGGCTGGTAGGGGCGCACTTTCGTCGCAAGACAGCGGAGAACCGGGCGCTTGGCAGCCGCCACTTCGTACCTGCAGCGCCTGTGCGGGTGACTACGAAGACCCCGACCGCACGGCGTGGACGCTGGACGAGGAAGAAGAGGATCTTCGGGCGGAAGAGGCGCAAGAGAGAGAGCAGGAGAAGGCCGAGAACGGCGACGAGTTTCCTGCGCGGGAAGCATGAGCGGCAGAGAAGGAGGCGATGCGATGCAGAGGTCGAAACAAAAAGAGGCAGGGCCTGTAGTTTTGCGAAGACAGAGAGAGGTGATTCGCGACGTGATGCTCAGCGCCGGGCAGTGCGCCACGTGGTTGACGCTGGATGAGCTGGCGAAATTGACGCTTTATCCGCAGGCGAGCATTTCCGCGCAGTTGCGGCACATGCGAAAGCCGAGGAACGGAGCGTATACGGTGGTGAAGCGGTGTAGAACCACGAACAAGGCCATGCGCGCCGAAGGGTTCGGGTCCGTTTGGGAATACTCGGTGCTGCAGGAGCGGCACGTGCCGGCGCGCAAAACCGTGAGGCGTCGGCGCAAGGCGCGAACGGCTTTGCAAACAGCGAGTTGTTGAAAAGCGCAGCCGCGAAAATGCGTTGAACAGCTGTCAGTGCAGAAGCGAAGCGCACGACGAGTGCGCAGGGGCGGAGGAGCCATGAGCGTAAAACCGGAAGTGGCGTTTGATGTGTGCTGGGACGTCTATCGGGGCGCGCGCGAGGTGATGGAATCGAAGCGAGGCATCTCCGCGCTGAACTGGAAAGACACCGGAAAATTCCTGTGGCGGCCGGACATCCGCCCAAGGCTCAACGAATGGGTTGCGGACTTTGCGCTGGCGGGGCAGAAGGCGCTCGAAGGATCGGACTGGGCTTCGCGTATGGTGCTCTTTCGGTTGTACTACCTCGGCCTCGCGCCTTACGAAAATGCCCGGCATTTCCTGGGATTGAGCGAGCGTAGCTGGGTGAATTGGACGGAGGAGGTGCGCAACCGCTGCGGGAAAGAGCTCTTACGGCGCGGGATGTTTCCGCCACGAAATTATTTTAGATGCGCGAGCTAGGAGATAGTCGGGTCACCAAGTTCTTGCCGAGTGCGCGCCAGGACCGCAGACGTGTACCAGCGAATGGCTCGGAGCAGAAGCAGAATGCCAGCGATGATTTGCGAGACTGCCCATGACACATCTAGTGCAAAGACTGGGTTTGCGTCCGTAAAGCGGTCAACCATGTAAATGCGCGAAACTCCAAGAATCTGATTGGCCGCGCATGCACCAGCCAGGATTAGGCTCATAGAGAAAAGCGATTTCAATTTGTGGTCCATCCTTGAGAGGGCGAAGAGAGCTAGGCTCAGCGAAGCCCTAGAATTCCGGGCTTTTGCAGCGAACCGGAACAGGATCGAGATACTCCAGACCGTGGCTAAGACCAGGCCCGCGAAATAGACTCGCGAGAAGAAATCAAGCATGAGAAACAGCATCGGAAAGTCCCAGCCAACTGCCAAATGTCGCGTTAAGGATTCCATGGAAAAGTAGACACCGGTGCGCCGGATTAGTTCCACACTCGAACCAAAAAAATCAGCGGATCACCGACGCGGAGGACTTTGCCGGATTCGGTGCTGGGGACGCGGGTGTTTGTGGCTAGGCGATAGAAGTGATCGAAGCGGTCGGCGGGGGCCCATGGCGGTAGTTGCTCGCGGCGCAGCTCGATGAAGCGCTTCTGAAACCCCACCATGTCGATGCCGGTTTGCGATTCACGGGCGGGAACTGGGCAGCGCGCGCAGGGGTTACTGCCCTCGAAGGCGACATCGCCGATGCGGAAGCGTACAACAGTTGTTTCCGTTCCCGCGAAGAGTTGATCTTCCCAGAACGGCGGCAACTTTTCTGACGTGCTCGCGTATCCGTTTTTGTCGGTCGCGCCCGGGGAGCTGGCGCCATCGATTTCGAGTGTGGTGCGAAACCGCCTACGGGCTTCGTCGAGTGTCATTCCCGGAAACCATTCGCAAACAGTCTCAAGCGACGCGGTGGAGACAATCGTCGGGCCGGCGGCAAGGCCGTCATCGGGAAAGCCTTCGCGTGTATAGCGAACCTGAATCGCCTGGTCGAAATACATGCTGAACCATTCCGCGGCGCCTTCGGTGTCACCTGGAAAAGCGAAAGTCATCGCGGGAATATCGCGCCTGTCCCCGGGAACGGTAAGCGTAACGGAACTAATGTCTGGAGCGTATGCCGCGCGGATGAGGTGCATGGCGGCCGTGCGCTTGGCGTTGACCCAGCGGCCGTCCGCGGAGTAAAGCGCCCAGACGCGGTCGAGCTCGAGGCCACCGTTCGGCCCGACGCCGGCTTCGTTCACCGAGACGGGGTCGAGCGCCTTGATCGGATGTAGACGGATATTCGCAAGGCGCGGCGTTATTTTCTGAGAGCCCACATCCAGAGTTTAGCAGAGCACTGTGGGCAAAAAGGGCGGCGAAGCAAAAGTGTTCGCCCACTCTGCCAAGCCTCGCGTCCAGCCTAGTCTGCTGAAGCCGCGGCCGCCGCCGCGGGCGATTTCTTCTTCTTGGCCATCTGTTGCACTGTGAAGAGCAACAGCGACCGATCCTGCGGGTCCATCTTGCTCAGCAGGTGTCTAAGCTTGCGCATGAACCGGAGGTCTTTGCCGGAGCTGCCCCACGTATTGGATCCGGATTCGGTCCATGAGGATGGAATATCCTGCTGGGGTGGCTGGTCGCCATCGTAAAGCAGCTGATAAAGCGGCATTTCCAATGCTCGAGCCAGTTTTTCCAGCGTTTCGATAGCGGGGACGGTATGGCCGTTTTCCACGCGCGAAAGATAGCAGCGCAGCAGGCCGGTACGTTTCTCAATATCACCTTGGGAGAGTTTTTTTTCTTCGCGCAGGACGCGCAAGCGTTCGCCGATGATCATTCGTAGCTCCTCGGTAGAATCGCTCCGCCGCGCAGGCTGGGTGCGAGCTGGAGTGACCAGACTATAAACTATTCAATCGATGTTAGTCTAGGGATTACAATTAATGCTTCGGTAGAAACCCACGAGACTCGCCGCGCGCGTCGGCCTGGCGAATACTCAATGGCAGTCTGGCGAACCCGAATCGTGGGCAGCGGAGCACACCACATTTATTTGCGCCCGCGGGAAGAAAATCCGGCCACCTCGCGTCGGTTTGGTTTAGTACCTAAAGCCCTCCCCGGGCAATCAGGCGCCGGCGGCAGATCCGTGGCCAGCCACGATAGATTTGTAGCCGCAGCTGCCAGCCTTCTTCATGGCTTCAATGGCCTGCGCGGCAGTCATGAGCGGCGTTGTTTGCACGTGAGCAACCGCGCCGCCGGCAGCGAACGCGATGGCGATCGCCGCGGCGGACATGTTATCGGGCATCTCCGTGATGGCAATGACGTCGAACGGGCCAAACGCGAAAACCGCCGAGTGCAATTTTCCGCCGAGCTTCTCGATAGGTGTGCGAACAATATCGAGGCGGTCTTGTGGATCGGCCATCAGACGGGCCCAGGCTTCCTTGGTGTAACTGACTTGGTGGCAATAATGAGGCACGGTTGATCTCCTTTCCGAACAGGTGGGAAACTTACCGGGGAAGCCGCGACTATGCTCTTGAAAACAAAGGGTGTCAAGAAAAAGTAAAAATTTCTGAAGATTTCTCTTGACAAGAATTGGAAATGTGGTACACTTTCCCTCGTAGAAAAGTGCGCTCCGACTCAGTCGGGGCGTTTTGCATTTCTGGGCGATAATCTGCCGCTCCCTTCGAGCGCCTGACTTCTAGAAAAACAAAATTTCATCTGTCGATCGTATTTAGCGTCGCAGTCGACGCAGTCGCCTAAGTGTCTTTACACGAACGACTTCCGCTCAAATTCGCGCTTCAGCAAGCCGCGCACACAAGGAGCCAAAATGCCCAGCTATCAAAATGCGGTACCGCCGAGTTCACTTTCCCCAGGTGATGTGGGCTTTAGCTTCAACAACGAAACGTTTCCCGGCAGCGCCCAGGCTGGCAGCCAGTTCGCTCTGCCAAGCTACGCGGGACAGCCGGACACCGGCACGGCGGTACGCTGGCAGACGATCTTCGGCACGGCGCCGACGGCCGTAAGCCTGGTTCTGCAGGGCGCCATGGCGGATGTGGATGCGGAGTATCAGACCATCGACACCACGACGAACACCGCGGGCGAAGCGCGCACCGTGACGGGAGTGCAGGCGAAATTTTTGCGCATCAAGTTTTCGTCGTCCACCGGTGGGGCTGGGCTCACTGCGAAGCTCCTGGTTTAATCCGCGCAAAATCGTTGGGAGTCGCGCTTTCGTAACTCCGGCATCTTGCCGGCAGCCTTTACGATCGCGCGACTTATAAACCTGCCGGCTGGAAGCCGGCGCAACACAGAACGATCACTTTTGTCACAGGAAACGAATCATGCGGTGCACTGTCTATCGCGCGTCCCGGAAATGCGCTCACGCCTGGACAGCGTGCAAAAACCGCGCCGAAAAGAATTCGTTGTTCTGCCGAAGCCATCTCCGAGCAATCTGCGGCGTTTATCTGGGACTTTGCGTTACGGGTTTTCCCGAACGGATGAATGGGAACAAATCCGCGGCGAATTCCGGCCCAGCTGGACCCAAGCAAAAGTGAATTCAGCATCGAGTATCAAGGAGTCGCCGGAGCGCGCGAAGCGCTCTGGATCGACGCACGACCCCGGCTCGCCGGGGCAGATTCGCAGGACGCGCGGCGTCACCCCGGCACAACGGAGCGAAACTCCGAACATGAAAAGCAATGGCCATGACACGAGCACCTCGAAAGTGAACGGTCATGGTCCCGTTTCACCTTCGCGCACGGCGCAAGAAATGGGAAGGCCGTTCGATAAGGGCAGGGCTGCGTCTGACGATGCACGCGATTTTCCCTCTGCGGCCGGCGCCTCCGCCCCGTCCGGTAAGGAACGCGATGCGTGCGCTGAGGTGGCTCCGTCTCTCGAAGGCGAATCGAAGCACCAGCCCAAGCCCAGGAAAAGCGGGAAAAAGGCTGACGGGGAAACGCCGCGCGCCCCAAGCGATGACAAGAGCGACAAGAAGAATGACAAGAAAAAGTCGGTGAACATTCCGCCTGGCTCGAAACCTCTTCCGGCAGACGGCGTGGGATTTGTGGATGCCATGCATGCACACGTGGATCTCTATCTAGCTTGCGCAAGGCTCGTGAAATCGGGCGACGAGAAAATCGCCCAGCGCATGGTGGAACGTTTGCTGGAAATGTCTTACGGAAAAAGCCCGGCTCCGGCTGGAGATGAGATGCCGCAGATCATCTTCGATACTCCACGGCCCATCGAGGATTAGGTAATTCGCAATAAACCGCGCGTTTAGCAAAACTTTCGGGGAGAAAAACTATGGCGACGACAAACACTTCAAGCACAACTGGCAACGCACATCTTGAGTTCATTGGAATGATCGTGGAAATCGCGGGAGTGGCGTCCGCGGTGGCCGGCGTGGTGCTCAGTTTGCATCATTGGCCGGCGGCGGCCGCGCTGATTGGCGGCGGCGTGGCTTATGTGATCGGCAAAAAGCTGCGCGCGTCGTAAGGATGGCCTCAACATTCCGGCTTCCCGCCTTTGCATTTATGGAGATTCGCGACCGTGGGCGTGGACAAAACATATGCGATTCACGGCGCTGGGTCTGCCCAACAGCAGGCGTTGCAGCAACGCATGGAGGATTTCCGGAGGCCGCGAAAGCCGGTTGGGACGCGAACGCTGAGCGTCGACGAGATCTACTCGCCGTTCAGGCAACAAAAGCTGTTCCACGAATCAAAGGCTAAGTACCGGCTTTTCGGTGGCGCGGCAGGACCGGGTAAAACCAAAGCGCTCCTCATGGAGGCTATTTATCGGGCGCTGCGAGTGCCCGGCTCTGACAGCTTGCTCTTGCGGCGCACGTATCCCGAGCTCGAGTCCTCGCTGCTGGCGTACTTTCGCCGCGACGTGCCTCGCGAGTTCTACAAGAAATACAACGAATCAAAGCACGTCGTGACCTGGCAGAACGGCTCTACGACGCGCTTCGGCTACTGCCGAAATGAAAACGACGTCTATCGTTACCAGGGGGCGGAGTTTCTGTTTATTGGGCTCGATGAGCTGACGCATTTCACGCTGAAGCAATGGCAATTTCTCACTTCGCGCAATCGGTGTCCCGTGCCAGGCAGCAGGTGCAGCATGGCAGGCGCGACGAATCCGGGCAATATCGGTCACGCGTGGGTGAAGGCGCTGTGGGTCGATCGCGTGGCACCGCCCGGTTTTGAACAGTCAGGCAATTACCATCGCAACGATTACGAGTTCATTCCCGCGCGGCTTGCGGACAATCCGATCTACGCGAACGACGCGGATTACCGCCGCACGCTTGAAGTGCTGCCGGAGCATCTTCGCAAAGCGTTTCTCGACGGCGACTGGAACGTTTTCGCCGGACAGTATTTCGACATTTTCGATTACGGCCGGCACACCGCGCGGCCCGAAGAAATTCGTCTCGAAGCGTGGTGGCCGCGGTGGATTTCGATCGACTGGGGCTTTCAGCATCCCAGCGCGGTGTATTGGCATTGCGCCGTACCAGTCGACAGTCGACAGTTGAAAGTTGAAAGTAACAACAATCCAGGCCCTTCAAGATCTTTTTTCGACTCTCAACTGTCGACTGTTAACTCTCGGATCGTCACTTACCGCGAGTTCGTGCAGAACGGCCTCTCGCCGCGGATGCTGGCGCAGGGAATTGCCGAGCGCAGCGGCCGCGAAAACATCAGCGAAGTGTTTCTCTCGCCGGATGCTTTCGCGCATCGTACCGCAGAGGCTTCTATCGCTGAACAACTGGGCGATGTGCTGACGGCCAATGGCTTGCCGCGCCCTGGAGTCGCCGACGATGACCGCATCGGCGGCTGGCAGTTCATTTACCAGATGCTGGAATCGAACGCGTGGGTCATTACGGAAAACTGCGAGAAGCTGATTTCGTGCATGCCGACGCTGGTGCGCGACGTGGGCCGCGTCGAAGACATTCGCAAAATGGACGGCGACGATCCCGCCGATTCCGCGCGTTATGGATTGGTCTCCGGCGGAAGAATCGCTGGTGTTGCGGCGGCCTTCGCGCCGTCCAGGGCGGGGCAACCCCCGCCCCTAAAACCGCCGGGCAGCGGCGCGCATTTCGTGACGGGCATGCCCTTGGGCGAACAAATTGCACGACAAATAAGCGCGACGGATCCGACTTCGCGGGCTATTCATTCGCAGCGCCTCGAAGCCGAAGCGCGCAAGCAGTTCCGGCCGAAGCCGCTACCACGCCGACGTGGGTAGCCCAGACGCAGGTGGCACAGACTCCAGTCTGTGCTGCGCGTCAACGGCAATAAGTCAAATGCGCACAGGCTGAAGCCTGTGCTACTGGTGCTCAATGCTCGATTGGTTTCGCAGGATGCTGCAGCTGAAATATGTAGGCCTTCTCGAAGCGGAGATAGCGCGACTGCGCGCGGAGAATCGTGCTTTGATGAATTCGCTGCTGGGGACGGCGGGGTTTCCGCCGGTGGAATTTCCCGAAGCGGCGAAGCCTCAGGCATCGCCGCGAGTTCGCAAGCGAAGCTGGCACCAGATTCAAGCGTGGCGGGCAAACGGAGCGGCGCGAGAGTCTGAGACAGGTTTTGACAGTAGAAACGATGCGAGGACGAATGGACCTGTACCCCACACCTGATATTTTTGCCAGCACACCCGGCGCAATCGCACCGGCAGACGGAAATTACACGCCGAATGTAGGGCAGGGAGCCAGCCTTGCAGTTGCTTCCGATGCGCGCGATGTCGGCGACGAGAGCGATACCTATGCCGACGCCGAATTTGTAGGGGCGCAGCATGCTGCGCCCCGCCCGGCAATGCCTGTGGACCTAGGCCCAAACAACGAGCGCCTGGAAGACGCCAAGCCGGAACTGGTTAATGCGCTACGCGAACTGGTTCGGCAATACCGCCAGGAAGGCATCGTCGCCCGCCGCAACGAAATTCGCCGCATACGCCAGGCTCGACTTTTCTGGCAAGGACTGCAATACGCCTGGTGGAATCCCAACGATATGAACTGGCACATGCCGTACGAGAACCGCTCCAACGATGACCGCGAACTCGAGGACATGCCGCGCTACCAGTTCGTCACGAATTTTTACCAGGGATTTGGGCTGTCGTTCATCGCCGTGCTATCGCAGGATGTCCCGAGCGTGCAGTTCTACCCGCAATCCGCGCAGTCGCTACAGGATATTGGCGCGGCTCGCGCGGCCAGCGACGTGGCCGACCTGATCGAGCGGAACAACGAAGTTGAACAGCTGCTCACGACGATAGGATATTTTCTGTGGACCGACGGAAAGCTCGGCGCATACGTGCGTTACGTCGCCGACGGGCAGCGTTTCGGTTTTCACGAGGAGCAGTTGCTCGCCGCGCTCGAAATTCCCCTTGGCGAAGACAAATATGTTTGCCCGAAATGCGGAAAAGAAACTCCGGCTCCTTTGGGGACTGTAGGGGCGACCCTTGCGTCGCCCGATGAAGATGGTGGCGATGCCTCACCGGGCGGGGCAAGCCCCGCCCCTACAGGTGATTCGGAGTGCATCGCCTGCGGTGCGGGATTGACTGAGAAGCACCTGCGCAAAGCCGAGCGCGTCACGGTGCCACGCGTCATCGGAACTAGGCGTGTGCCGAACGGCCAGGAAGTAATCTCCGTCGCCGGCGGCCTCGAGCTCAACACGCCCGTGTGGGCCAACGAGATGCACGAATTTCCCTACCTGCAATGGCAGGCGGAAGTGCATCGCGCGAAGTTGAAAGCAGCCTATCCGAACGCGGCAAACAAAATCGAAGCCGCGCCCTCGCAAGGCCCCGACGACGTCTACGCGCGCGTTTCGCGGATAAGCGTCGAGCAAGGCTTGCCTTCGATCCATCCGGGCGACGCGCTGATGAACTTGATCACGTTTGATCGTACATGGCTGCGCCCGTGGGCGTTTTACTCGATCGAAGACGAAGCGGTGCGCAACGAACTGCTGGTGATGTTTCCCGATGGCTGCTACTGCGCCTTTGCGGGCGACGTGTACTGCGAATCGCGCAGTGAGTCGATGGACGATCACTGGCGCGTGCTGCATGCGCTCCCTGGCGATGGACAGAATCGGCCCAGCGTCGGCGATTCGCTTGTGCAAGTGCAAGAGCGCTACAACGTGCTCTCGAACATGCAGGCGGAGACGTATGAATACGGCATTCCGCCCATCTACGCCGATCCGCAGGTGCTGGATTTCGATGCGCTGGCGAATCAGACCGCCGAACCGGCCGCACATTTTCCGGCGCGCGCGCGTCCGGGGCAGCCGCTCGCCGCAGGATTTTTCCAGCCAGCGCCTGCGCAAGTGCCGCCGGACCTGGTGCGGCATCAACAGGATTTGATCGGTCCGGTGGCGCAATTTCTGACTGGAATGTTTCCCGCGATTTTCGGCGGGAACATGGAGGATGTGAAGACCGCTTCAGGCTACGCGATGGCACGCGACCAGGCCATGGGCCGCCTAGGGATGGTCTGGCGTCGCACGAAGCAATTTTATGCGGACGTGTTGTTGCTGGCGGTCGATTGCTTCCGCAAAAATCGGCAGGAGGATGCGGAGATTCCGCTGCTCGGACCGGACGGAGTGCTCGACGCACGCATGATTCGCACGGCGGATTTGAAGGGCAACATCTGCGTGCATCCCGAAGCGGACGAAACATTTCCTCGGCTGAAGTCGCAGCAACGTGCGGTGTTGCAACAATTGTTCTCGCTGAACGATCCGCTCATCCAGGGAGCGCTAGCCGAGCCGGCGAACATTGGGTACATCAAGAACGTCTTGGGGCTGACGGAGTTGGTTATCCCTGGCGAGGATTCGCGCAACAAACAGTTGCGCGAGATTCAACAGTTGTTGGCCAGCGCGCCGATTGTGATTTCGATGCATCCGTCTGGCGGCGCGCATGTAGCGCCGGGCTTCAGCCCGGCATCCGCGGGCCACAATGAATACAGGGCATCGGACGCTGCGGCACAACCGTCGAACGCCGCGCCGGAAGATGCAGCCCTGAAGGGCGGCGCTACACAAGCCGCCCACTCACACGATCCGCAGGTTCTGGTGCTGCCGTCCGTGCCGGTGGATCAGCTACTCGATGATCACGCGGTGGAGTTCGAGGAATGCAAACGCTGGGCGAACTCTGAAGCCGGACAATCCGCGAAGATGACCAACCCTGCGGGCTTCGCTAATGTCCGCGCGCACACGGAGGCACATTTGCGCGCGATGAGCTTGGCTGCAAACGCCGGTGCTGGGGCCAACAGCACGTCGGGCACTACTTCTAGCGCGCCGTCAGCCACGTCAAAAGCAAAGGTAAAGTGATGCACGCTGCAAATCAGAGCATTGCGCAAAGCGAAAATTCTCGGGCGAACGGTCAGAGTCATCCACATGAGCTTTTTATGCTGACCGACGAGCAGATACTCGAGATCGAGCCGGAAGCGCAGGAGGTGGAAGTCGCGGAAGGAGCGCCGACATCTCTGCCGGCTCTTTCCTCTAACGCATCGAACAGGCTGCTCGAAGCCGGGGCTACCCGGAGTGCGGATGAGCAAAATGCGCGGGGGTCGAACGCGGAAACAAAGGACCGGCAAAGCTCACAGTCACAAAGCGCACAGGCAGGATTGCCTGTGCCACCTGCATGGCTCGCAGAGACGATGAACGATCCGCAGCGCGGGGCGGAAGCCCGGGCGCTTTGGGATGGCGCGCAGCGGACGGAAAAGGAAGCGGCCTCGTATCGAGAAGTATTTGCGAGGCCGGAAGAGGCGCGGGCGGCGGCACAACGGGCGCGCGTGCTGGATGACATCGACCGCGCGTATTTTGCAGGCGACGCGACGCAGCGGGCGCAACTCGCCGCGATGATGATGCGCGAAGATCCCGCGGCGTTCCGCGAGATGGTCTTCGAAGGATTGCGTGCGCTCGAAGCGGCGGGTCAAACGGGTGGAGTCCGGAGCAATGCGTCCGCTGTAGGGGCGACCCTTGGTTCGCCCGACGGTGATGGCGGCGGGATCTCAACGGCGCACAAGAGCGGTACGCTTCGCGAAAACTCGGGGCAAGCAAGCCCCGCCCCTACCGCGCGGACTCACCACGGTGCACAGCAGCCCGATGACTCTGCGCAGCAGGCGCAGCTCGATGCCTATGCAGCGTTTGAACGCGCGGCAAACGATGACTTGGAACGCAGCGTGGGTAGCGCGATTGAGCGCACTCTGGAGCAAGCGTTGCCTGCGACTGGGCGAGGAAACGGGGCGGCGTTAAAAGGACGCATGACCGTCGCGATTCGCCAAGACATCGAAAAAGCCCTGCAAGGCGATCGACAATTCGGCGACCAAATTGCCCAGATTTTGTCGTCGAAGCGCCTCGACAACGAAACGCGCGCCCAAGTAGTTCGCTTGATTGGCGAACGAGCGCAGCAACTCGTTCCCAGCGCAACAAAACGCGCACTCAACGACTGGACTCAAACAACTCTGGCCGCGCATCGCAGCAGCGGTGGCCGCACCGACGCAGCTTCATCAAGAAGGGAAGTGGCGCCCGCAGGACCAGGTCTGCGCAATTCGCAAGCGCAAAGCACCTCGCGCCAGAACGCGTCCCACTCGTCACGCACCGAGAATCGTGCGGAGTCCAAAGGCCGCGTCGATTACCGCCGGCTGAGCGACGATCAGATTTTGGATTTATGAGCCACGTTCTTACGGTTAGTGAAGCGGACCAACGAACTCAAACAGCATGACAAGCAGCACGAGCGCAACCATGCCAAGCAAGAGAGCTATGCCCAGGACGTACGCATAAGGCTTGAATGTTCCGGAACCGCGCGTACGCCGAAAGCCGTTCAGGCATTTCGACAAACCGTAGCCGCACAGCGCAAGCAAAAGCGGAGCGAGTAAATAATCACGCCAGCCCAGGTGATTCATATAGAAAGCGCCGAACCAAAGTTTCCAAGCAGCGCAAATCATAACATCAAGGAGATTCTTCAATGCCAGCACAAGCAAACGCGAACGTCGTCGCGTTGCAGCTCGAGAAGGTGCGCGACAAAGTGCCACTGCTCTACGAGCGCGACGACATTTTACTCACCATGATCCAGCAGCGCGGGGACGTGGAGAAAGTTTCCAGCCGCAACATGCGCCTGCCGTTGCAGGTGAATCCTGGGGGCAAGGCCGGTTCGTACAACGCCGACGGCGGCGATCTGGGCCGCGGCTCCGGCACCGCCTACGACGTTGCGCAGGTCTCGCCGATTTTCTTCCGCTTCGCGATTGAAATCACGAAGCCGGTGGAATACGCGACCACCGGGCGAGACCGGGCCGTCGAAAACGCCACCAAGCGCGAAGTCGCGAACGGAATGAAACAGTTCCGCTCGTTCCTCGACAAGCTGATGCAGACTGCGGGGAACGGCGTGCTGGGCACGATCAATAGCGTCGCCAGCACAACGTTCACGATGACCGTGCCCTACGGCGCGGCTCTCGTCTATCCCGGCCAAACCATTCAGATTTACGACACCACGCTTACGACCAACCGCAACGTGGCGGCCGGCGTGACCACCACTGTGCTCACCGCCGATCCCGTCACCACGCAAAACATCACCGTAGACAACGTGCCGACCGGAACCGTCGCCACCGACGTAATCGTGCACGACGGGCTCACTGGCGCACAGCCCGTGTCGCTCTTCGGCATCAAGTATCACCAGAACAACGCGACCACCGGCACTTGGCTCAACCTCAACCGCGCCACGTATCCCATTCAGTTGCAGACGCCGCGCGTCAACGCGGGCAACGCCGCTCTCACTCCGTCCAACGTACGCCTGGCCATCAACAAGGTCCGGAAATCGCTGGGCATCAACCACATTTCCAAGCTGATCGCCTACATGGCGGTGGAACAGGAACACGCCTGGGAAAATCTGGGCATCACCGTCAGCCAGATCATCAAGGAAGGCGGCAGCGACGGCAACGATCTCGATCTGCTCTTCAGTGGCCGTAAAACGATGAGCGGAATTCCAATCAAGTCCAGCGTGAACGCCGACCAGACGCGCGTGGATTTTCTCGACCTCTCGCACTGGGGACGCGCCGTGCTCAAAGACATCGACTTCTACGAAGTCAATGGCAACACGGTGTTTCCGATTTACGGCGCCAGCGGTGGCATCGCGGCCAGCTACATCTTCTACTTCGACACCGCGTTTCAGGTGTGGGACGACTCGCCGCGTACCGGCGCGTTCATCGACACTCTTGCGCGGCCAAGCGGCTACTAAGCAGCCGCGGCTTGCAACTGGTGAATGGATGCACGAATCACGCAACCGTAGGGGCACGACAAATCGTGCCCCTACAATTTCCGCTACATCGCCGCGCTTACGCCATCGGCGCGAGCATGCGCCGACAAGGGTTCTTGTCCTACGTGAATCGCATGAGACGCCGGAAAACGTCACCCGGCGGCTCGAACGTGCCGGCGGGATCAACCGTTTCGGCGAACCCAATTATCGAGCTGTCTGGGGATGGAACCGGCTCGCGTGGATTGGCGGAAAATTCGAGGAACACGATCCCGCGACGGGGTCTTTGCTCCGCAAAGTCGTCGAGTTACGGCAGGAACCAAAGTATCCAGCCGTCAATCGCTGGCACATCGAGCGGTGGGTCGGGCCGGAAGCCTACGGCTCGCCGCGCTTGTGGTACGCACAGACCATTGAACGTGAAAACGGCATCAGCATTCCTGCGCTCGGGCCGTATCCATCTCGCGGAGAATACGAGCATTGCTTCACGCTCGAGGGGCCAAGGGGAGAATTCTTGCAGCTCACGCCGACGGCAGCGGAGCACATCGCGCGTGCCATCGAGTTTTCACGCCATCTGCCACGTTCCAGGAAGCGGAGCTCCGTGGATGACCGGGAGCGGCGTGAAGATCGTGCCTATGATGCCTGGGCGTACGACCAGTTGGATAACGCCGTCCCGGCGTTTCACAAGCAACCCTTTGTGACAGTGGGTTAAGTCTGCGCTTGCGTTGCTTTCTCGATCGGAGGCCGGAAAGCCTGGCGGAAAAAGACTGAAGAGAGCCCGAGATTCCAAACTGCCGAGAGCCACATAAACCATGCCGGCATCCAGTCGCGGAACCGATACAGAACCAGCACGGTAAAAATGATAATAAAAAGGCCGACCCCGAGGTTGTATCTGTTGTAGATCTTCATGTCGCACGCCGAGTGTTACGACCAACACTAATTCTAACAGAGGAACCGATCCGGCAGATGCACATCTGGTTGAAAGGCATATTCGCTGCGGCCATCAGTGGCGCAGCCGGTGGCGTGCTCACAGGATTTGCGGCAGTAGGAATCGATCCTCAACATTTTAATTTGCAGACAGGTATTGGCGCGACGTTGCGCATTGCGCTCGCGGCCGCATTAATCAACGCCGTCATCGGCGTCGCGGCGTATCTACAGAAGTCACCGCTGCCAAATGATTGAGCCGGAGTCGCCGGGAAAATGAAAGGGCAGCCAGAACGGCTGCCCTCAACATCATTTACGCGTACTGGACGCGCCTGCCAAGCAATTTAAGTATACATCTCATCGGGAGATCCCGAAATGCCAGTCGTAGGATCAAGCGCGTACAACTCGGCCGGACAGATCACATCGCTGGTGCGTTCGCTGTTAAACGACGCGCAAGGCAATTTGTTCACGGACACGGTGCTGTTGCCGTATGCAAACTCGGCGTACCGCAAACTGCAGCGCGCGCTCGGCAACGCGGGAGGTGGCGGGTTCATCCAGGACGACGTGCTGCTCGTCGTGACCGCCGTCACAGAGACAGATTCATCGCTGCAAGTTTCAATTACCGACGCCACCGCGCCGCCGAATCAGCTGCCCACCGATCTGCTGGTCCCGGTGAAAATCTGGGAGCGGCCTAATGGTTCGACAGACGATTTTCTGGAAATGGTGGACCTGACGCAGCACGGCGGTTTGCCTTCGCGCGTCCAAGACGTAACCCTCAGCGTCTGGGAGTGGCGCGCCGACGGCATCTACTTTATCGGCGCCACGCAAGACACGCAGATTCGTCTGCGTTACTCAAAAGCGTATCCCGACTTTACGGATTCCACGTCGCCAGTTCTGGTGCGCAATTCGCAGGAAGCCATCGCCTACGCCACGGCTGCGCTCGCAGGCTGGGCACGCGGCGGTCCGCTTGCGGAAAAGTGGGACGACGCGGCAGCCGACGCGATCGAAGACTTGGTCAGCGCAGCCGTGCGCCGCGAACAACAATCCGCGCGGCGGCGCAGGCCATTTTCTTCGCGCAGCGGCTACACGCCGTTCTGAACGATTTTGTAGCGCCGGGCTTCAGCCCGGCATCTTCGGTTTCGCACGATGTGGTATTCGCAGGACGTGCCGCCCTGAAGGGCGGGGCTACACATTCTTTATCGAGGTCACAAATGCCAATCACGATTACGCTTTTGCCGAGCAATGAAGACGGCTCGGGCAGCAACTTGTTTTACGCCATCGGGACGCTCACATTTTCTGGCAGCTACCCGACCGGCGGTGACACGCTGGACTTCACCACCGTCGCCGACAAACTGCCGAGCGACCAGATTATTCAGGTTTTTGCGGACAGCCAGAACGGCAATGCGGGCTACTACGTGCCGGTGCAGGGAACAGCGTTCAACAATTGGAAGCTCAAAGCTTACTCGGGTGGCGGCACGGAGCTAACCGCCGGCGCATACCCGGCGAGCGTCACGACCGACATTGTGCAGATCACGATCACAGCTCGCAAGCTACAGTGATTATCAAACTAGGAGTTCGAGCTTGCCTTTATAGTGAGTCGTGAGGATCTTACGCAGACTTTCAATCTCGTTGGGATTTTCGAAGCATCGTTTCGGCAAGATCTGAGCAAAATTGGACTGCGTGTAGAAAAGAAATAAGTCCATGGTCTCCAGAATCCGCGGATACGCTGACCACTTTGATGCTGCGTTTGCGTGGGGGCTTTCATAGTTTACGCCATCGGCGTTGACGGAAACTTTGCTCGGCCCCAGTTTGTCTGGATTTTTCTTAACAAACTGTCGACCACCAAGCCACGGCCCAAACAATTTCGCGGATAAGACGAACAACAAGAACATGGCAACTCCGACTACGGCCATCACTCCGTTTAAGAAAGGTGTTTCGGAGTCGCGTAGCACGAAATAAACCATACACCCTAAGAAAGCGACGCTAATCCAAAACAGTACTCGTTTTGCCCAACCGGTTCGATGCTTGGCGAGTTCCCTCAGTGCTGTCGCGTAGTCTTTTTGCGTCAATCTGACGGTGATTGTGACTTGTTCGCTGTCGAGCATTGAGTTGGGAATCCTAGCATGGATTCAATTCTGGAGACGCGTCCTCTTCTAGGACAAAGGACCTCAATGGTACCATCACACATCGCGCTGCGGCGGTTCGCCCAGGCTCGCTTCGCGCGCGCCAGAGCTATGACGTTTTTCTTGGGATTGATGTTGCTAGTGCTGCACCTCCTTCCTGGGGCGATCGCGCCACTCCATGCGCAGGGCACGCGCAAGGACGATATCGTCTTCAATTCGCGCGGCATCCCGCTCGCGGGGGCCACTGTGCGGGTCTGCAGCATGCCTGCGTCGGGGCAGCCTTGTGCACCACTCGCGCTGATCTATTCCGATGTTGGGCTGACGCAAGCCCTTGCCAATCCCACGACCACCGACGGCCTCGGCAATTATTTCTTCTACGCCGCGCCGGGACAATATGAAATCGAAGTCTCCGGGCCGAGCATCACGACCAAACAGCTTCCCAACGTCATCTTGCCGAACGATCCATCTTCGCCGACGTTTAGCGGAGCCGTCAGCGCCTTCTCACTGAGCCTCGGTGGAAATCTGACGGTTTCCGGCAATACCACGGTGGTTGGCTCGCTCGCCAGCGGCACGCTGACATTAAACAACCAGAGCACGCCGCCAGGCGCCGCCGGCACCGGCACGGTGAACCTCTATACCAAGACCGCCGACATGCGGCTTTACTACAAAGATCAAACCGGCACGGAGATCGGTCCGCTTGGTCCCGGCAACGGCGCGCAGACCAACGTATCCAACACCTTCACCGCGGCGCAAAACATCGACGCCGACTTCCATACCAAGGGCCCGAACCCGTCTTTCGACCTTCTGCGCTACGGAGGCTATTACAGCGGTGTCACGCCGCCGACGATCGCTTGCAATACTACGAGCAGCAGCAATCAGATCACCTGTTCCGGTGGAGTGGGCGATTTTCTCATCGGACATGGCCTCGCCATTCCGCTAGCCGGTGTTGCACCCACCATGCTCGCCCCCGGTGCACCGTTTCCCATTTCAAGCATCAGCGTGGCAAGCAACGTCGCGACAGTAACACTCGCGAACAACGCCAGCTTCGCGCCCGGCTCCAATGTGGTCATCGCCGGTTCCAGCGACGCAACCTTCAACGGCTCGTTTCCCGTTGCGAACTTGACGAATTCGCTTATCTTCACTTTCAACGTCACGCACGCCAACTGCTCGCCCTGCACGATCGGCGGAAGCGCCACAACACTCGCGCAGACACCGAGCGCCGTTACGCCCCAAGGCATCTTGAACGGCACAACGACGTGGAACTACAAAGTGGTGACGGTCGGCTTCCACGGAGAGCTGAGCCCGGCCAGCTCCGCGTTCACCACAGCCACAGGGGCGGCCACGCTCGGCCTGAACAACGCCACGATTGCGGTCAACGGTTGTGTCGAAAGCAACGGTGTGGTCACCTTCACGACCACTGCCGCACACAATTTTCAGAGCGGCGTCCCCATCAACATTCCGCGCGGTACAACGGGCACAACCGCCGTCGAGGGATCCTGGACCATCGCCTCGACGCCCAGCTCCACGACATTCACGGTAGATATTGCGACGCTGGCTAACGGTACTTACTGCTCAGCCGGTGGAACTGCCCAGGTTGTCGCAAAGAATTTAGTGCAGTGGACCATGCAGCCTTACCAGGTAATGGGCTACTACATCTACCGGGCGCAAGGCGCGGGCGCGTATTCGCTCGTCGGCGTTAGCCAGGGAATGGACAGCGCGTTCATCGATTGGGGACTGCCTGCTCCGCACATTCCTACCTATGTCCCAGGAACACCGCCGAGCAGCCCCACAAACGGCATCCTGGCCACGACCATAACAAACATCGTCGGAAACACGATTACGCTTGCGAACAACGCGGTCACCACGTTGAGCGGAACAACCGTCTTTCACGACAATGCGCCGAATGTGCTAGCCGTGTGTGGTTCCACAACCATGAACACCACTGGCGGGACGATTTTTGTTCCCGCCTCCAATCCGCAGGGCTCTCTTTATGTGATGAACTCTCCCTTGAGCCTGGCGACCGGCTGCCCACAAAACACCCGTCTTCAACTGGGCGCGCAGCTCTTCCTCAATTATCCGATCATTCCCGGCACTTCCAATGTCGTCGAAGGCACCATTCAAGGAGCCGGCGGAAACGGCACCGGTCCCTCGTTCGGCAAGTATGTGACCACACGCATTTTGGGGTATGCGTATCCCTTTTTCCTGCTCATACCGGGATCAAGCAATGACGTAACATTTCTAAACCTGAACACCGAATGCCTACAGGCCTATCAGACCTGTTTCGTCCAGGACCAGGACAACACTGGGAATAACGTCACTACGATCACCTACGATAACGTTTACATGAGCGGCGGAAATTACGCGCAGCCTTTCAAAATGGGTGGCGGTTTTAATTTCAGTTTTCGCTACGGTGGAATCGGCACGGCCGCGCTCGGCTGGGGCATCCCGCCGTCGTTGTGGGACGTCGTGGATATGGGCTTTGGCGCCTACAGCCAGCAGCTCGGCGGCATACTCGACTTCTACTATTCAAACATGGGCGGCGGCGAATGGCTTTTTGACGCTGCGGGCCAAACCGGCCTAATCGCAGGCGTCGGGCACGCCTCCTTCCACGAATTGCTGAACGAAAGCAGCTACTACCCTTCGCTGCGGTTCAATACCGGCAATAACACCATCAACGCGATTCGCATCGAACGAATGAGTTATGCCGACCCCGTCGGCGGGCTCTCAACTCCCATGGTGGATTTGACGAATGCCCCGTCTGTCAGCAACATCCGGGTGATCGAGCCATTCTGCGGAACGGGCTCGCAAGCCTTTTTTTCTGGAGCTCCTGCGGGAGGCATCCAGTTTGTCACGGGATTCTCCGGTTGCGCGACGGGATTGCCTTCGACCACACAAATCATCAACACCAGTCTGAGTGGCGGCAGCACCGCAGAGTCCTTTTCCAATGTGCCGGTAGCCGTCCTTGGTACAGGCCAGTTTTATTTTCCGATGGCCGTGCCTGTCGCTCCCGCCTCCGCGGTGGTGAGTAGCGGCGGCTCGGTTCCGGTTGGCGCGCATACGTATTCGATCACGGCTATTGACGTAAATGGAAAAGAGAGCACGATTGGCGCGCCCATCTCCGCGACGACTACCACCGGAAACCAGACTGTAACTTTATCTCCGGGCGCGTTGCCTGCTGGAGCGGTTGGGTACCGGCCGTATCGCGATGGCTTGCTGGACAACATTACGCCGTGCACCACTTTCATTGTGGGAGCCGCGCCTTACGTGGATACCTTTGCAGCCGAGTGCAGCAATAATCCGCCAACGACGAATGCGGCCGTGACCTCTTCCTTGAATTCCAGCGGCATCACCACGTATCAGCTGAAGATGGCGAACAATTTTACGGATCTCATTTCGCCTGCGCCCCTCACGGCCAGCCGCACGCAGACCCTTCCGGACGTCACCGGAATTGTTCCGGTATCGAGCTATGTGAACAGCGGCTACGACAACGCCACGCGAGCCAACGGCGCAATCGGCTCAAATTGGACCGTCGAGCAAAATGGGCTAAACATCGCCTCTAATCAAATTCAAGGAACATCTACGGGCGTGAACTCCGCTTTCTGGAATGCCGGCGCGTTCGCGACCTCGCAATTCGCGCAGGCGACGATCACGGCGTTGAACGGAACGACGGACTTCCCTGGTGTCAGCGTCCTGGCGAGCGGAACGGGAGCCAGTTCGACGTACTACGATTGCCTTGAAAATTCCGCCAATATCTACATCCAGCGGGTTGTTAACACCGCGGCCACAAACTTGACGAGCGCGGCTTCCACGGGAGCCGTAGGAGATCTTCTGCGGTTGGAAATTGCGCCTGGCGGCGCGCTCACTTGCTACAAAAACGGTGCGGTGGCACTGACAGTTACCGACACGCAAATTACTTCCGGTGCGCCAGGGCTTTCGGTCTCCGGCAGCGTGGCCACGCTGAAGAATTGGTCCGGCGGAAATTTGCATCCTCTGGGGCATCTTGACGCTGAGCAGGATTGGACGAAGACGCAGCATTGGCTCGCGAATGGCGGCGCCTGCACGATGAGTGCGGGCACTTCCTGCACGGTGACTTTGAGCGGGCAGCCCACCACGCCGGCGCTCACCCATTGTCTTGCACAAGTCCAGGGCGGGACGGCTATCGCGGCGGCATGCAGCATATCCGGGACGACGGCTACGGTGACGGCGGCAAGCTCGAACTCGGCGACCTGGGCGGTCTTCATTTTCTAAAGAAACAAGTTTTCCAGTCACATCCCAATCTCTCGAAAGGCAACTCTATGGCAACGGCAACGGAGAACGGCACAGTCTCGCTCGTCAATATCTCGATGGAAAAATGGCCCCCGCGGCATCGCACCTATTTCGGCTCGCTGCAAATCATCTCGCCGCAAGAGGGCGAAGCATTTGCAATTACCCCGATCCGCGGCTGCCATGGCGTGATGGACCTCGGCGACAAACGCCTCATGGACATCCCCATCACGGCCCGCGAAGTTGCCGAAGATATCGCGCGCGAGATCAACGGAGATTCGGGTGACGGAAGTTTTCACGGCGTGTTTGTGGCTGCCGGCGAAACGCCTACCGAAGGTGAACTCGCCGATGCGCGCAGGCGTCTCGAGGAGTTTCAGCGCCGTTTGGTTGCTGCTGCCGACCTCGAATGGGAACGCACCCGCAATCCCATGTTCATCACCGACCTCGAGCGCCGCGCCGCGCGCGAACTCAAATTGGAAAAACCGTGGCTGTACGATTCCAAGCCGCTAGCGGAATGTCCCGTCTGCGCGGAGAAAATCAAACACGGCGTAGCCGTCTGCCGTTCCTGCGGCGCCATCCTCGATCGCGAAAAAGCCTCGCAGTACGGTTTCGTGACGCATGAGAAATCGAGGAGAGACGCGTCAGCGAACCATGACAGGACAGGGAAGTAACCGCACGAAGCAGGGAAGCAGCAGGGATAGCACAGGCACTCCTGCCTGTGCGGGTCTCGCAGAAGCGATAACAAATTCGGTACAAAAAGAAAAAGGGCGGTTCCGAAGAACCGCCCTTTGTGTTCCCAATTTCTGGGCACGCATGAGAAACGCAAGATTATTGTAGCACGAATTGCGGAGCGCCAACGAAGCACGTTGAGGGAGAGAGCGGAGAGTGGGAGACTCGAACTCCCGGGGCTGCAGAGCAACCCTCAACGTTTCTCATTCGTGCCCAGTACCCCCACTGGGAGCACTCTCCGAAGCACGCCTGAGCGGCATATGTATACCATAGATATAAGTACACCTACAAGAATATGACCACAGCAGGATCACTCGACGCACCCATCGAAATTTTCGGCGGGCTAGTGACAGATATGTCTCCCGCCGATCTGCCGCACGGCGTCTCGCCCGATTGCCAGGATGTCGTCTTCGGCAACGGCGGCGTGCTGACGCGCCCAGGATTGCAGGCGCTCTTCGGGCCGGTCGCGGGCAATCCCACCATCAACTACATCAAGACCTACGAAACGCTGAACGCCACGATTCGCACGATGGCGCTGGACTCGAATGGCGTGCTCTACAAAGAAAACCCGCCTGGAACGCTCGCAAGCATTGCCACCGGCCTCGCCGCAAACTCGTACGGCAACTCGACAACCATCTTTGGGCGCGAGTATCTCGCCATCAGCGATGGCAAAACCGGCAACGACTTGCCGCGCCAGTATGACGATACGAATTTCGATCGCGTCAGCCAGGGTGGCCCGGGCGGCGGCCCCACTGTCATTGACGAAAATGTTCTGGTTACCATCTCGGCTAGCCCCAGCGGTGCCACCCAGCCTGCCGCAGTGGCGATCGCAGCCAGCCCCAGCGGCGCCACGGAGAACGGTTTTCTCGTCACCATCACGACGACCTCGGCGCATGGCCTCTCCGCCGGCCAATCTGTAACGATCGCGGGCGTAGCCGTCACAGGCTACAACGGCACATTCCCGGTCGTCGGGATTCCCAATCCCACAGAATTCACCTACATCGCAGGCGCGTCAGGGCTCGCAGCTTCGGGAGGCGGCACGTCGGCTTCTGCTACCGCCACGATTCAAACAACGACGGCGCATGGTCTCGTTGTGGGCCAACTCGTGACGACCGCTGGCATTGCCGTGGCTGCCTTCAACGGCACGTTCCCGATCGCTACGGTTCCGGATCCCACACACTTCACGTTTACAGCGAACAACGGCGGCCTTGCCGCGTCCGGCGGTGGAACAGCCTCCGCCGCGGGCAGCGTCGACACCGGCGTGCACCAGGTCTGCGTGATTTTCAAGACTCGACAGGGTTACTTGACTGCGCCTGGCCCCGCCACGTCATGGACGGCGAGCGGTGGCCTCCGCGCCGTGGTCACTAACATTCCCACCGGTCCATCGAATATCGTCGCGCGCATTCTCTGCTTCACGGGTGCAGGAGGCGCGAGTTTCTTCTACGTAGGCAGCGGAGCATCTCTCTTCAGCGGAAACATGGTGATCAACGACAACACCACGACATCCATCACGCTGGACTTTTCCGACGCCATTCTCCTCGCTGGCACTAACGTTGACAATCTCTTCCGCCTTATCGAACTCGGCGATTGCGCTGGAGTCACCGACTACTCCGAGCGCCTCTTCTGGTGGGGCGAGCGCAACAAAATGAACAACTGGGTGAATCTTGGTTTCGATGGCGGGTTCACCGGTCCGTCACTTCCGCACTTTCCATTGGGCTGGACGCCCGACGCGGTCTTTGCGCCCGGAGGCACGGACGAAGAAAGCTTTGTCGCATGGGGCGCGGCGTATTCCATTGTCGGAAACGGCTCCACGCCGACGCGCGGCTTAATGACGCAAAGCGCCGTGCAGGACTCGCTGGGCGCTCAGAGAATCGTAGCGAATACGGATTACACCGTTCGTGCGCACTGCGCGGCAGGCGCCACTCTCTCGCAAGGCACGCTGCACATTCATCTCTTCAGCCAGAGCGGCGGAATCAACACCGTGGGTCTGCAGCTCACCGCGGCGCAACTCACCACGAGCTACGTCGAGTATTCCGCTGAGTTGACCGCGCCGCTCGCCACTATTCCCAGCGATCTCGTTCTGCGGGTCTATGCTGACGGCACCCCGAATACCGGCGGACAGTTCTACATCGACAGCATCGAGATCTTTCCCACGTCGACTCCCGTGAACTCTTCCATCGTGCGCGCCAGCCGTACCGAGGATCCCGAGAGTTACGACGGCGTCGACGGCTTCATGAGCGTCGCCGAAAACAACGGCCAAGCCATTCGTGCCGCGTTCAAACTTCGCGAGCGCCTCTATTTTGTGAAAGAGCATTCGCTTCACGTTACGCAGGATGACGGCACGAATGAGCCGTCGCTCTGGACGATTTCAGAAGTCTCGCGGCGCTTGGGGACGCCGTCGGTGCGCGGCGTGGGCGTTGGAGAAGACTGGGTCGTCGTCGCGCACCGCACGGGTCTGTACCTTTTTAGCGGTGGCGAACCCATCAAAATCTCACAAGAGATTCAGCCTACGTGGAACGAAATCAACTGGCAGTACGGCCACTTGCTGTGGGTCACAGTGGATGTAAAAGAGCGACGCATTATGGTTGGTGTGCCGCTTGGCACAGCCACGACTCCCAACACCATTCTGATGCTCGACTACCATGACCTCGATGATGCGAGCGACATCGCCACTCGGCCGCCGGTAAACGTCACCTACACCGGCCGCAAAGCCGCCACGGACATGGCTCGCAAATGGTCGCCGTGGTCGATCGCAGCGAACTCTTGCGCACAGATCGAACGCACAAACGGCACAGCGATCGTCGCGGTCGGCGGAGGATTGCCCGGCGTGGGCGGCGGTGGCGCGACAGGAAAAGTCTATCAACTCAGCGACACGCAACTCTCCGACGACGGCAGCGCGATCCCGAGCTACTACAGGACGCACTTTTTCCCAGAGCGCGCCGTCGAACAATCGCTCAACCTCGGCGCGCACCGCAAACTGTTCAGCTATCTGACGATGTTTGTCGAAGGGGCAGGGAACTTGTCGCTGACCAGCTTCGTCGATTCGCAGAGCGCCTCGCAAGCCCAGCAACCGCTGGCGCTCAGTTCGCCCTCGCTTGAAGACCTCGAGCTGCCCATCAATATCTTGGGCGAGCGCGTTGCGTTCCAGGTAAGCACCAATCAACCGGGCGCGTGGTTCAAGCTCCAAAAATTTACGCCCTCAGTCCGCGTCGACCCCTGGGCACCAGTCCGTGGTATGAACTAACATTTTCGATCTTTGGAGAATTACGTCTTCAGAGAGGGAGACGAACTTGTGAATCGACAGTCGGGGAAGACTGGTTTGGATTTGCAGGATCCGGGTGTTCGGAGAGAAAACGATCAATTTTTCGCATGTTCCAGTAGCCGACCATCACACAAGTAAGCATCAGTAGCACGGCGGGCAAAATTGGAAGAAAACCTGTCACCATAAACCTCTTGCGAATAGTTTACACTTCTTACGCTCGATATACACGTCCCATTCGATGCCTATTAGCAGGCCGACAGCCGATGCAGCCCAGACTGCGAGGGCCTTTGCCAACGAAATCGTTCTAAAAATCTCGGCGATGGAGACAGGGCCAAAGATTACTAACAGTATTCCTGCTTCGCGGAGCGATTCCGCCCAGCGCGAGAATCGAACGATTCGATCGCGAAGGTCTCCCGGCATGACTGCTATGAATGATATCGCATACGTGCTATTAATATCAAGTAACTATAGCTATGAGTGCCACACATGCTGACTGTCGCGCAACTCGCTCCAATCAAGGATCGCGATCCGTACCTCTACGAAACGCTGACGAAGATTGTCGCGTCCGTAAACGCCACGAGCCAGGCAGCGGGCGTCGACCCCAGTACGCCAGCTCCCGCGCCGACGGCGGTCGCGTCAATTAACGTGCAGGCCTCGAATGGCTGGTTCGATCTCTCTGTCACCGACCCGTCGAACGCGCGCCCCGGGCTTTTTTATTTTGCGGAATCGGACACTACGCCGGCGTTTAATTCGCCGCGCGTCTATTTCATGGGTGCGTCGCGAAACTTGTACCTGCAACTCGGCAATCAGACGCTCTACTGGCGCGCCTATTCGCAATATGTCGGATCGCTCCCGTCCGCGCCGATCACGCTTGGTTCGCCGCCGACAGCGGTGGTTGGCGGCGGCGCAACTGGCCCCGCTCCGCTCCCCTCCAGCGGCAGTGGCGTCCTCCCAAACGGTTTGCTTCGTGGAGGAAACGGTTTCGGCATTAATCCCGGGTCGCGCATCACGCGCCAAACGGTTCTGTAGGCACCGGGCTTTAGCCCGGCATCGAGATCAGCTGGTGCAGCCGCCATCGGAACAAATCGAAATGCGTGTCCGCGAATATACCGAAAGCGACCTCGAAGCGTTACGCGCGATTCACTCAGCACAAGGCTTCGAGTATCCGCTCCCGGACTTGAACAATCCACTCTTTGTAACAAAACTGATTCTGTCGGAGGACTCGCGACTAAGTTCCGCTGGAGGCGAAGAAGCCGCCAGCACAGCAGGGGCCGCCCACCCCGCGCCGTCAAATAAAAAAATCATCGGTGCCGCGCTCCTGCGTCTGACCGCGGAAGCATACCTGCTCCTGGATCCGAAAGTTGGCACGCCGCGTGAGCGCTGGCGGTGGCTGCTCCAATTGCACGCCGCCACCGAGCGCGACGCCTGGCAACGCGGCCTCGAAGACGTCCACGCCTGGCTACCGCCGCCCATCGCGAGCAAGTTCGGCAAACGCATCGCGCAGCTCGGCTGGAATCGCGACGACACTTGGACGCCATATTGCAAAAGATTGACTTCGCCAAAAAACAATTCCTGTCCGTAGGGAAACAAGTTCACGCAAGGAATAGCGCACACAATTTCAAGAAGAATCGGAGGCCCCATGAGTCGCGCCCAAACGCAAACGCTGAACATGACTGATCAGCAGCTCGCCAGCATTAACGCTCAAAACCAGCAATTCCTGAATCAGCAGCAACAGACCGGCAATACGCTCACGTCGCAGTACCAAAGCATCCTGAACAATCCCGGTCTCAGCCCCGCGCAGCAAGCCGCGGTCACCAGCCAATCGCAAGGCTCGATCGCCAGCGCATTTGATTCTCTGCAACAATCGGCGGCGAATCGAGTCGCGGCTACAGGCAACTCCGCCGGCTTCAGCGAACTGACTGACGATCTCGCGAGGCAGAAAGCCGTCGCGGAAGGGAATCAAGCCCAACAAAACCAGCTTGCCTTCGCCAACACAGCCTATCAACACCAGATGTCCGCGCTGCAAGGCCTTTCCGGCCTTTACGGCGTCGATTCCAACCTTCTCGGCAAAACGCTTGGCATTCCTTCGCAACTGCTGAACGTCCGCGCCAATGCCGGCCGCAACGGCCAGGGATTCTTCACCTCGCTCGGATCCGGACTCGGCTCCACGCTCGGCGCTCTGCCCAGCACCCTGTTCTAGCTAAATGGATTTCAACGAACTCAACGCGAATTGAGAAGCAAGTGAGCCAGCAAATAAATCATTTCGCGCAGAAAGGAGGACACCAATGCCGAATACCTACACCGTCGCGCTCAGCGATGGAACGCACAACGTGAGTCAGAGCGGAGTGCCCGCCAGCTCCCATGAAGAAGCGGTGCGCAACGTGCTGCAAACCGCGCCCGCAGACTGGGCGATCATCAACGATGCGGTCACTCTGACGATCACCTGCACGCAACCCTGATAAATCGGGGAGGTAAAAGACGTCAAGGAAGCAAATGAAGTAATGGATCAGGAGCCCGCCGCCATGCACAGCGCCAAGCTCATCGGGCTTTGATGAGCGGGCTCTTGTCCTCTCCCTCCGTTACTTCATCAACTTCCTTAACCTCAGAAAGATCTTCCATGCCCATCCACTGGTCCGCGATTGTGGCCGCCCTCGTTCCCGTCGGCGTGCAGTTTGTCCTCTTCTTGCGCTGGTTGCACCGCCGCATGCGCAATGACGAAATCGTTCGCGCGTTCGTCCGCGACATCGCCACAAATCATCTCCCACACATTTATGCGGCGCTACACGCCATTGCACGCAAGCAGGGAATTGATGCGTCCGAGCCTCCCATGGTGCGTTTCGTAGAACTCCACGGGCACAGACAGCGCGACTGAACCCTTCTTGGTACTCGCGCAGGCAGAGCGCGCAGCAGGTGCAACAAGCAGATCGATCCATGACTTCCCCGCCTCAACTCGTCGCGCTGGCTCGCAAAGCCGCCGCTGCTCAATCTCTCGACCCGGCGTTGGTCTGTGCCGTCGTCGAACAAGAGTCGTCCTGGAATCCCTGGGCCATGCGTTACGAACCGGCCTTCTTCGCCAAGTACGTCGCGCATCTCTACACAAACAACAAGATCACCGCATCGGAAGCCTACGCCCGCGGCTTCTCGTGGGGCTTGATGCAAGTAATGGGTCAGGCGGCTCGCGAAATGGGCTACGACGGAACGTTCCTCTCCGCCACCTGCGATCCCGAACAAGGTTTAGCGATCGGCTGCAAGCTACTGCGCAAGAAACTCGACGCGATGGACGGCGACACGACGCGCGGCCTGCTCGCCTGGAACGGCGGTGGAAATCCCGCCTACCCGGCACAAGTCCTGGCCCGCCGCGCACATTATTTGTAACTGTGCCGAGCGGAAGTAGCACAAGGCGTCAGCTGTGAGGGTTTTCTCTTTGCGTGAAGCGCCGAATAACCCATCCAAGCCCGAAAAAGAAAGCGCCCGCCGCAAAGACTGGCAAGCGCGGAGGATTGTTCCAAGTCTGATCAAAGTCCATGCCGAGATTCAAGAGTGGCCATAGCAACAGTCCGCCCGTGCCGAAGTCCTGTACGACCTGCGCCGCTTGCGCCGGAATTGACGGAAGTTTTTTGTGTTTTATAGAAGCGCCCAGCTCCGCAAGTTCCATCTGTGAGAGACCGATGCCTTCTGAAGACGGCCGGAGCAGATAGATTCCCTTGCCCAGAAGCGGCAAACTGCCAAGTGCGAAGACAAGTGGTACCGGCGTGAATTTGCTTTCTGCCGGCGAGAATATCCAAAAACTGGCGGCTCCGGCTGCCAGGATCAAATAGATTGCGGCTCGGCGCGGATGGTATTCCAGGTCGCCGGCAAAATTCTCCAGAAAGAACTCACGGAGGTTCACGCGAGTGATCGCCTCGCGCCGAGCCTACTACGATGCAACCGTGGAGTCATCCATGCTTTCCCGAATCTGGTTTAAGCTCGCTGAGATTCTTGTCCCAATCATCCTGGCCATTACCATCTTCGTGTCCTGGCAAGCGGACCGCCGTGATCGCGCACAGCTTGCCGCGCAACTCGCTGCCGCGCAGCAAACCATTTCCCAAGCCACCACCAGCCAGCACGATCGCGACACCCAACTGAACCAAACCCTTGCACGAATCGCCGCGCAGAAACAATCGTCCACGACTCCAGCTCAAATCCTAAAGGATCTTCCAGGCTCGCTTTCACTCCCCGCGCCCATCACGCTGAGAGCAGAGCCTATAGAGTCGGTCACCAGTAAGACTCCTGGGGCCCCCTCGCTCCCCAGCAATCCCATCCCTAAGCCCGGGCAAGCTGCAGACGCCATTCTTCCGGCAGCAGATCTGAAACCGCTCTACGATTTCGCCCTCGACTGTAAAGCCTGCCAGGCCAAACTCGCCGCCTCGCAAGGGGATCTAAACGACGAGAAGGTCAAGACTGCCGCGCTAACTAAAGAGCGAGACGTAGCTGTCCAAGCCGCCAAAGGAGGAAGCGCCCTGCGCCGAATTGCCCGCGCCGCAAAATGGTTCGCGTTGGGCGCCGCCGCCGGAGCCATCGCGGCCAAGGCTACCCGCTGATTCTAACGGTCAGCGATCGCCCGCCGCGCGCTTACAAACCCAGCAGTTTTATAGGGTATAATCCGCGCACTGAATCGCTCAAATGTCTCTCGCCGACATTCCCGCAAGCGGAGCCAATCCTGGTGCCGAAGGGTCACCCCTTCTCGGCAAGAAACTGGTTTCTTGGAAAGAGATTGCCGGGCACCTCGGCCGAGAAACTCGCACCGTCCAGCGCTGGGAGAAAACCGAAGGGCTTCCCGTACGGCGCCATGGGCACCAGAAAAAATCGACTGTCTACGCCTACGCGAGTGAGTTGGATGCGTGGTTCAAAAAGCGCCAACCTGCGGATGATCCCGAGGCAGATGCCGCTTTCGTCCCGGAACCAGAGACCGCATTCGTCACCGAGCCCGGCCTTGACTCGCTTCCCGAAAAAGAGAATGGTGGAGCAGGCCCTCCGGTCGTTGTCCAAGTTCCTTATGCTGATTTCGAAGATCTTGCCTACGTGGAGCAGGACAAACCGCGCCCCAGCATCAGGCGGCAGGTTGTCGTTGGTCTGGGCGCTTTCGCGGTCGTGTGCATCATCGCCTATGCAGTTTACCGGCTGATTCAAACGAAGATTCCGCCACCAGATAAAGTCCGTCTCGTCGTTCTGCCTTTCAAAAATCTCAGTGGCGATCCCAAGCAGGACTATTTTAGCGCAGGCCTGACCGACGAGATGATCACGCGGCTGGGCAGCCTTGATCCGCGGCGTCTGGGAGTGATTGCCGCTGCATCTTCCAACGCGCAGTCTGGCAAACCTCTCAAGGAAATTGGCCGCACGCTTGGCGTCCAGTATGCCCTGGAAGGCAGTGTGCGCCGCGAAGGCAATCAGGTGCGCATCGATGTCCATCTCATTCAGGTCAGCGACCAAACCGATCTTTGGGCGGATTCCTATAACCGCGATGTCACCGACATCTTGTTGGTACAAAACGAAGTTTGCACTGCTGTTGCGAGTCAGATTCGTAGGGTCATAGCCATCGCTACCGAAATGAGTAGCTTTAGGGTGGATACGCGCTCCGTCAATCCGGAAGCCTACGATGCCTACCTCTCAGGCAGGTTTTACTGGACCAATCGCGGCGACCTGCACAAGAGCATCGAGTCCTATCAGTTGGCGATCCAAAAAGATCCGCAATACGCCCTCGCCTACGCCGGCCTTGCCGGCTCCTATGCTCTGCTTGGGCAGGTGCCTTACGACGATATGTCGCCGCACGAAGCCAAACCGAAAGCACGTGCGGCCGCCGAGCACGCCCTCCAACTGGATCCCTTGCTGGGCGAGGCTCACGCCGTCCTCGCTAATGTGGCCTTTAGTTACGACTGGAATTTTGACGTCGCGGAGCAGGAATTTCAGCGGGCCCTGGCACTCAGTCCAAATAACCCCACTCCACATCTCTGGTTCAGCCACTACTGCATTGTGCGCAACCGCCTGCCGCAGGCGCTCGAGGAGAATTCTCGTCTGCTTGAGATCGAGCCCGTCTCTCCGCTGTTCAATATCAATCGCGCGGAAATTTATTACCATGCGCGCAACTATGACGCGGCTATCACCACGGCAAGCCGGGCCATCGAGCAATATCCAAACTATTGGCTTGCCTATATTTGGCTTGGTTCCGCTCTTCGCGAGAAGAAAATGTACAAGGAAGCTCTGGAGCAGTTTTCAAAAGGCCGTACAGCCTCCCACGACCATCCCGTCATGATCATGTTGTACGGACATGCGCTTGCTCTCTCTGGGGATGCCGCAGGCGCGCACAAAGCTCTCGACGATCTCCAGCAGCTCGCACAGTCGCGCTACGTTTCTTCGCTTTACTTCGCTGCTGTTTACACCGGCCTCGGGGAAAATCGCACGGCTCTCGACTGGCTGGATCGTGCGTACACGGAGCGCAACGACCGACTCGTTTATCTTGGCAGCGAACCCATGGCCGACCCGCTTCGTTCCGATCCTCGCTTCGCGCGGCTCCTCGCCAGGATCGGCGTGCACTAATCTTTGCGCCGGGACTCCATTGCAGGGAGGCGGAATCCCGGCGCCGTAGCAGCACTTCCTGTCCAGTGGTTGTGCTACTCCCGTTCGACCACCACGTGCGCGGCAACTCCGGCGTGGTCCGATGGCCAGAGTCCGCCGATGATCCTATCCACGGGATCCGCGCCAAACAGCGCAATGTTTCGCACTTTGACGTGCCCCACGGTCAGAATCAAGTCGATGCGTTGATAGAGCTGCGATTCCGGGTTGTTATCCGCCTCGTCCTGACAACAGGTGAACCCCGGAACAAGTGGAAAGTTCTCAGTCCACCCATCGTCATAGCCCGCTGCAATGAAATCCATGTAGGTCGGGTCCTGCGGCAGCGGTGCCGCTGGTGCGTTGGAGTCCATCGCAAGAATCACGGGCAGTGACGTGTTTGCCGGACCGGCACGCAGCTCGGCTCCTTGCGCTTCGCGGATTGCTGGAACTACAGATTCCAGATGCGTCCCGATGTATCGGAAGGTTTTGTGGTCAAAGGTTGCGTCTACAGACACCCAGGCTCGCGGCAGCGGCAGCAGCCCAATCGGTGAAGGGAACTGAAGCATCGTGGCGTATTGGGCCGATTGCGGATTGCTCCACTGAAATCTTTCAGGATCGAGATCGGTGCGCGCCAGAATCGCTACGTGATTGACGAGCGACACGCACAAATACGTGCTTGGAGGGATGAAGCCTGGTATCAAGGGGAACGCGTACTGCTGTGCTTCCTCGGCTAACGTATAGTGCGCCCCTTGCGCGGCCAAAGCATCCTGAAGCTCCTGAAGCATCGCAAATTCCAGTGTTGGCGTACCGCACGCGCCCGTGGACGGATTAAACGACGACGTGTACCACTCGTCGACTTCTTCCAGACTTACTAGCGTAGGGTCGGCGTCGATAATCTGCTTTGCGACTGCCCGCATTCGCGCTGGAGGGTTGGTTCCACGCACCTGCGTGATCGTTTGCCCTACAGCGACAAGGAACGAATTCAGGTCCGTTGCGGCTTGGATCTGTAAGAAGTCAGTGCCTTCATTCACGTTGTAGGTCATCACACGCAAGTCTCGCCTGTCCTTGTCTTTCCATGGCGACTGCGCGGCAGCAGGCGTGGGTCCTCCTAGCCAGCCCAGCAAGCTGAGGAGCACCGATCGCGCCACCCACTGCCGAGAAACACTCTTAAACCTGGTCGACGCTCGACAAACAAAAGTCTCTATGTATTTCATGACCTTCCTTTCGCTCTACGATCTCTCGCGCCGACATGGTCGCCTGATGTGGCACCTGCCAGATCGCGTTTCCTGCACTTCGGTTTGTCCCACTTGAACCCGGCAATCAATACCTCGCGCGTCAGGCATCCCGCGAGACACGCAGCATTAGCCCTATCCAACGGGCTTTCAAGCGACAAGGAGCGCCAGACATGGGATTCGGAAGGGTGTCGCGAGATGTCGCGGGTACAGGGTGGCTTATAGGCGCTAGGGGACGCGATTCCGACTAGAATCCGGCAGGGAACTGGCTTCCCCGCTCACAGATTCAACCCGAAGCCTGAAAACTGGAAAAGTACAACTGTCCCTGCGCACTGCGCACGTCTTTGGAATCATTCCAACAGCCTTGAACTCCAGGCCGCCACTGTGGAATTGCAAACCAAAACCTGGACGCTTTCGACGAATTTATGTGTTTGTTTCAGGAAGTAGCTGCCTCGCGGCGATCTGGCTGGCGCACCCCCCGCGCCAGCCGGATCACTCCTCAAAGGGGCTAGTCATAGATGGAGAGGAGGTGCCCGAAACCAGTGGAAAAGCACAAAATAACCAAAGATTTCTCTTGACACTGCGTCTGATAAGTAATATTATGTTAACTACTAAATTGGGCTGACTTTCTCCGCCTTGTGCCCCCTGGCTCTGCCCTCCCAGGCACCTATGTCGATTCCCGTCGCTCCAGGGCTTAATTCTTGCTGGTGGCTTTTTGCGCTTTCTGTTGGTCCAACTCGTACTTGATGTACTGTTCGAGTGTGTGAGGATCCGCGCCGACAATGCGCCGGCCGTTTACAAACATCGTCGGTGTGCTGCCGACTTCAAGCAAAATTCCGTTCGCGCGGCTGGCGTCAACCGCAGACCCAGCTTCCGGGCTCGCCATGCAAGCCTTGAACGCGTCCGCATTTAGTCCAGACTGGCTCGCGAAGTCCGCCATTTTGCCCCAGGCATTTTCCGGTGAAATGAGGTCCTGGCTGTCGTAAATAAAGTCATACATTTTCCAAAAAGCCCCGGGGTTCTGCTGGTAGGCGCAACGCCCGGCGAGGGCTGCCGTCCGCGCCCAGGGATGAATCTGCTCCAGCGGGAAGTCCTTGAAGACAACGCGTAGCTGGGGATAGTTAGGGAGCATGCCGCGGAGCGCGTCATGCAGGGCTCGGCAGACAGGGCACTCGAAGTCCGAAAACTCTACCAGAGTAACGGAAGCATTGCCGGGGCCGAGCGAGGGGCTGTCCTTCGTCTGTAGCTGGGCGCGGTTATCCGCCATGGGATCTTTGGAGAGATCGGATAACTCTCCGCGAAACATATATTTCCCATCCTTGGTTACATAGACTTTGCCGGTTTGCTGATTCTCGCCGATCTTGACCTCGACATCGACTTCCAGCAGCCCCTGAACACCTATATCCTTCGGAGCGCCGATCTTGACGATGGTGTCCGCGTCGAACGCGTAGAGATTTCTTAGGTAAGCCTCGACGGTCTTTTGAATCGGCGACTGCGCGGCGGACGCGGCGGGAGCAGCGGCTGCAGTCTGCGATTGCTGCGCGCGCGCTGCGGGAATAACAACCAAAAAGGCAACGACGACTGTGAGGGACAGCGATTTCTTCACGAAAAACCTCGATTCTTTATGGAATAAACCGCTGGGCAATCGGAAACGGCCTGCCAAATCCAAAAGCTCGCGACGTAATCTTAAGCCCGGGAGCAGCCTGCTTGCGCTTGTACTCAGTCCGGTCGACGTGCAGGGCAATGTCTCGCACAAGTTGCAGGTCGAACCCATAGTGGTCGGCGATCTCCTGGGGGCTGTGCAGGTCCTCGATATAAGCCTTCAGGATGCGGTCCAGGACATCGTATGGCGGAAGGCTGTCCTCGTCCTTCTGATTGGGGCGTAGCTCCGCGGAAGGCACCTTGTCGATGGAGGAGCGGGGAATTAATTCCCTTTCGCGATTGATCCAGTTCGCCAGCTCGTACACCATAAGTTTCGGCACGTCGGAAATCACCGCGAGCCCTCCGGCCATGTCGCCATATAGCGTGCAGTAACCAACAGCCAGTTCGGATTTGTTGCCAGTGCTCAGCACCATCGAACCGAACTTGTTGGAAATCGCCATCAGATAATTGCCGCGAATGCGCGCCTGGATATTCTCTTCCGTGACGTCGGCCGCTCTCGAACCGAATGCCGGCGCAAGCGCCTTTTCGTAGGCGTCAAACACATCGCCAATCGGCAGAGTGATAAGCTCGATGCCCAGGTTCTGAGCCAGAGCCTTCGCATCAGACTTGCTTCCTTCCGATGAGTACGGTCCGGGCATGGACACGCCCAAAACATTGGACGCGCCGAGAGCGTTTACAGCGATGCTAGCTACTACGGCAGAATCGATTCCGCCGCTGAGGCCAACTAGAACCTTCTTGAAACCGCATTTGCGAACGTAGTCTTGCGTCCCTGTGATCAGAGCGCGGTAGGCATACGCAATTTCTTCGTGCGGCTGTTTGTGAATCTCGCCCTCACCGGTCACTGTATCGAAGAGGACCAGATCTTCCTCAAACGCCAGAGCTTGCGCCGCAACCCGGCCATCGGCTGTCAAGGCCATGCTGGCCCCATCAAAAATCAAGCTATCGTCGCCACCCACTTGGTTGACGTAGACGATGGGACGGTGCTGATTCACCGCGATAGATTGCAGCATTTCAAGCCGGAGCGCGCGTTTGTCGATCGTGTACGGAGAAGCGGAAATATTCAGAAGCACGGTAATTCCCTGCCCGATGAGTTCAGTTACGGGATCGCGGTCATACCGGCACTCGGCCCAAAAGTTCTTATCGTTCCAGACGTCTTCGCAAATCGTGATGCCGAGCTGCTCCTTGCCGAATCCGTATGCAAATTGTTTGCCCGCGGGCTGAAAATAGCGGGATTCGTCGAACACGTCGTACGTCGGCAGAAGCATCTTGCTTTGCTCGAACACCACACGCCCGCTGCAAATCAATGCCGCTTTATTGGCGATGGATTTGCCTTTACCGTTTTTCACGCGGCCCGCGTATCCAACGACGGCCGGCAGCGGAAGCTTTGCTGCGAGATCTTTCAATTCCTGATGATTGCGATCGATAAAGGAAGGACGTTCGAGGAGATCCTGAGGAAGATAACCGCACAAACAAAGTTCTGAAAAAACGGCAAGGTCGGCCCCTCGCTGCCTGGCGGTCTCCGCCAAGCTTAGGATGCGAGCCGAATTTCCTTCGAAATCGCCTACTGTGGGGTTGAACTGCGCCAACGCTATCTTCATGCCCGCACTTTAGAATACGGATGCACACGCGAGATTGCAAACATCGGCGCAATACGTTGTGTCCGATTTATCGGCAAGGCGCGCTATCCAACTTGTACCGGTTTCTGTGCAACTAAACTGGCGATTCCCTGCCCGGCGTTCAGCTCCCGATAGAACAAAATGTGCAACCCGGGAAAAGCCGTTCGCAACTCGCCAGGTTCCAAAAGGTAAGCAGGATTGCGCGGACCACCCGTGTAGTTGAGCTGCGCGCGCGTGAAAGTTTCAAAAAGCAGTACGCCGCCAGGCCGCAGAGCGCTAACCATCTGCGTAAAAAGATAACGCTGCAAGTACTGGAGGCAAAGAATCAGGGAAAACGAAGCAAGTGGAAGCCGAATCTCCTCAAGGTTCGCCTGGACGAGCCTGATGCCGCGCGCCGGTGACTCGGCCAAGTCAGCAGAATCCTCACGGCTGACTCGAAACTTGGCTTTGCGCGCTCGATCTTCCAGAATGTCGAGCGCAGCTCCTGACCAATCGATCGCCGTTACCGGCAAGTCCTGAGCAGCGAGCAAGAGCGTGTGGCGCCCCGTGCCGCAAGCAAGGTCCAGCGCCGGACCGCTCGGAAGCAACGGCAGCCATTCGGAAACTATGCTGGCGGGTTCCGCTGGCGAGTTTTGTGCGCCCTCGCGGTGACGTGCGTCCCATTCGGTTACGTTAGCGGGCATAAAAAGAGGCCCTTGAACGGTGCGTTCAAGAGCCTCGAATTCTTAATAAAAATCTCATCAACCGACCTCATCTGTTCCAGTCCTTCTGAGACAGATAGGTGTAAATGCAGCCGACTAAACGCTAAAGGAGCTGCCGCAGCCGCAAGTGCTCTTCACGTTCGGGTTGTTGAACTTGAAGCCGGCGCCCTCAATGGTCTCGATGTAGTCGATCTCGACGCCATCCAAATACATCGAACTCATCTGGTCAACCGCGACCTTGAGCCCGTTAAAATCGACCACTTCATCGGTCTCGTTGGTCTGGTTTTCAAAAGCCATATGGTACTGGAAACCGGAGCAGCCTCCGCCGACGACGGCAACGCGCAACGCCACCGGCACAGGATTCTGCATGCCCATGATTTCCTTGACCTTGACACTGGCAGTAGGAGTCAGACTAATCATAAGTTCCTTTGGCCTCCGCATCGCAGGTAAGCCCGCGACGCAACTCTCTAATGAAGTATAGCAAACCTTTTCCACAACTGCACATGGCACTTGAACGGGGAATTTCTTGTCTGGAAACTCCTCCGTTGAGCGCGTTTCGACAACCCTATAACCTTCGCATACAATAAGATGCAGCCATGAGACACAAAGTCACGTTGATCCCCGGAGAAGGTATCGGCCCAGAAGTCGCGGCGGCTGTGCGGCGCATATTGGAAGCTGCTGGCGTCCAAATCGATTGGGAAGAGGTCGAGGCGCGCTCTGAGAAAGCGTCTGCGACGGGACAATTTGTCACGGAAGGTGCCGTCGAATCCGTACGGCGCAACCGCGTGGCGCTGAAAGGCCCGATGGGCACTGCCGTTGCCGGCGGAGCGCCCAGCATCAACGTGGCGCTACGGAAAACACTCGATCTATACGCGAACGTCCGGCCAGTCAAGAATCTTCCTGGCGTGAAATCCCGTTTTGAAAACGTGGATGTCGTCTTAATCCGGGAAAATACAGAAGATTTGTATTCCGGCCTGGAACACGAAGTGGTTCCCGGGGTTGTGGAGAGCTTGAAGATCATCACGGAAAAAGCTTCCACGCAAATCGCGCAATTCGCCTTCAAATACGCGATGCGAGAAGGCCGAAAGAAAATTCACGCCATCCACAAAGCCAATATTATGAAGCTCTCGGACGGACTTTTTCTGAAGTCCGTCCGCATTGTCGCTCCCCAATATCCCGACATCGAATATAAAGAAATGATCGTGGACAACGCCTGCATGCAGATGGTGCTAAATCCGCAGCAATTCGACATGCTGCTGCTGCCGAATCTCTATGGCGATGTGATGAGCGACCTCGCCGCAGGGCTCGTCGGAGGACTCGGCGTGGTCGGAAGCGCGAACGTCGGGAACGAAGCAGCTATGTTCGAGGCCGTGCATGGCACTGCGCCAGACATCGCCGGGAAGGGTTTGGCGAATCCTACGGCACTTCTCCTGAGCAGCATCATGATGCTGGACCATCTTGGCGAACGGTCTGCGGCCCGCCGGATCGAAAGCTCCCTCGAAAGAGTGCACCGCGAGGGCAAGCACATCACCCAAGATGTGGGTGGCAAGGCCGGTACGAAAGAATTTACCGACGCGGTCATCTCTTCGCTTCACCCAAGCTAGTTCCCTTTTGCTGTTTTTCTGGACCGCGGGCGGCCCAGACGGCTGTAAACCCTTGTTATTCTTACTGAAACGTGGCATTCTCCGAGCGTTGTCCCCCGTCCAAAGGCGGATGAATGCATCGGTCGAGATACCCTGAGAGGCGTCGCACGGTTCGGATGACGCTTCAAATTCCCCTAAAAGTACGTTGCCAGATGCCGGAAGGTGAAGCTATTGATTTGAAGGCGTTTACGCAATTTGTAAGCGCCCACGGGGCGCTTATCGTGATGGACGTTCCCCTCTTGCCTGGACAAACCGTCCGACTTTTCAATGAGATGACGTCGGAATCCGTCGAGTGCTTCGTGACTTCCGTCCGTGAAAAACAGGACCGGCGCTTTATCGGCCTGGGTTTTGCAACGCCTAGGAATGACTTCTGGCATGTGGTTTTTCCCAAGTCGGGGACACGGCATGCAGTACGCTCTTCGCAGACCGGGTCGCTCGTCGAGCCCGGGAAGACGCAGAACATCCCTCCCCAATCGTAACGACAAATCTAAATTAGTGGTTTTAGCTGTGGGTATCTCGCTCTGTTAGCAAGGGATACCATAATTCTGCGCAGGGTTTGTGTTGCTCTAGCCCACGTGAGGGGCATAGACCTGGTAGACAAGAATGTACACGATCACGCCTGTGACCGAGACGTAGAACCACAGCGGCAGCGTCCAACGCGCAATTACGCGGTGCTTATCAAATTTCTCGAGCCAAGCGCGGCGCAGCGTGACTAAAATCATTGGCACAATGACGATGGCAAGAACAGTGTGCGAAATGAGCAGCGTGAAGTAGACATCTCGAATCCAGCCTTGCCCTTTGAAAACCACATGACCCACGCGAATGTGGTAAATCACATACGAAATCAGGAACACGGTGGACACCACGAAAGCGGAGATCATGAAAGCCTTGTGGACTTTCATTTTGCCGTTCCGGATGGCGATATACCCGCAGGCCAGCAAAATGGCGCTGGTACCGTTTAGAGAGGCGTTGAGTGCGGCCTGTGAAAACATCGGTTTGCGAATGTCCTTCCCAGTGGCAGCCGCTCAGCGCGGAATCTTGTCGTAAATCATCAAACCCAGAAGAATGGGAATGTGCATTACGGTTGCGTGCATGAGCCACTTGGCGCGTACATTGGTCCTCGAGGCGGCGGCCCACAAGCACACCTGCACCAAGGCCGTGCTGACGAGCAGCGCGCCGAAGAAGTAACGCACGCCTGCCAATCCCATCACCGCGGGAAGCAAGCTGACTCCTACCAGAGCTATGGCGGTAAGTATGATCTGGCGAAACGTACGCGTTCCTTCGCGGTCCACGACCGGAAGCATCAGAATGCCAGCGCGAGCATAATCTTCCCTGTATATCCAGGCGATGGCGTAGAAATGCGGAAATTGCCACAAAAACAGAATGGCGAAGAGCAGCCAAGCGCCGCGATCCAAAGTGCCGGTAGCAGCAACCCAGCCAATCATCGGCGGGATCGCTCCGGGAAACGCGCCGACAGCAGTTGCCCAAACCGTGCGTTTCTTCAGCGGCGTGTAAGCAAGCAGGTAGCTCAGAGAAGTGAGAACGCCGAGCCCGGAAGCAAGAAAACCCGCAGTGAAATACAGATCGAGCGCGCCGCCAAGGCAAAGAATCAGGCCGAACCACAGAGCTTCGCGGGGCTGGAGTTGGCCACTCGGCAGTGGGCGGGACGCCGTGCGCCGCATAAAACGGTCCGAGTCGCGTTCGATGTAGTGGTTCAGGGTGGCCGTGCCCGCGGCAATCAAGAGTGTGGCGAAAACGGTTTGAATCAGATGCAGCCAATCTACGGCGCCTCTCGCGCCCATGTAATATCCAGCGGCGGTGGTCATCAACACGAGAAAGGAAACGTCAGGCTTGGTCAGCGCCACATAGGCGTTGGCGCGCGAAGCCAGTGTGATTTCCGTTGTGCGAACCGTGCTCATCAGATCGCCACCCGTCCCTGTGACGATACGGCGACTTCACCCGCGCGCGGGACTAAGCGATAGCACACGAGAATCGTCAGGATAGATACGGCAAACAGGAGCGCGCCAACTACAGTGTGCGTGACCGTCAACAAAACCATCACGCGCATGGGTTGCGGCGCGTTCGCGGTCGCAATGCGCGACCAGTACGCGCCGATACCGAGCAAAAATTGCAAGCCAAAGAAGGAGTGAAGCAGGATCCGCATTTTCGTGAGCTCACGCGAATTCTCAAAGCGTTTGCGAAGAGCTACGGCCGTCCAAATGACCATCGCCAGGACCGCCAACGAACCGGCAGCATGCGGCCAGATGGGAATTTCTTTGTGGCGGAATCCAGCTCCCAGAAACACCTGGAGAAAAATCACTGCAGCATTTAGTACTGCCAGGGAATGTATCGAGGGCGAACCGCGATCCTCGAGCTGAGGACGCTCCGAGACCCACCAATTGCTGGTGAAGACGGTGATGCTCAGAAGCGCTCCGAACATGATTTGGGCGAAGCACGCGTGGAGCACGGGCAGCCAGTAATGGAGCAGCTGAATCACGACCTGGCCGCCGAGAAGCGCCTGTGCGACGATGCCGCCCACCGCGATCACGGCGAACCAGCGCAGCCAGCGTCGTTCCTCTTTGACCCAAATCAACACGGCGAGGATGAGAGTCCAGACTCCCAAGACCCCAGCAATGACGCGGTGGGAATGCTCGTAAAAAACACCGCCGACCATGGGCGGAGTCCATGTGCCAAACGATTTTGGCCAATCCGGCACGGAAAGCGCGGCGTCGTTGGAGGTAACCAACGCACCAGCAATCAAGAGCAACACCGTCCAACATACGGTAAAGACAGCGAAGCGGTGTACGCCTGCGTGGTAGGTAGCTTTCATAGCCATTGTCCCAGCGCGAGATTATACCTTGAGTCCCGCGCATTTTGCGAAACCTGAATCTTCCCGGATGGCCGTCGGCTCTCTGAGGCAGCAGAAGCCGGCCGCTGCCCCGCGCTGTATAATCGGCCCATGAGTGACAGCAAGCTTGTTGTATTGCAATCCTTCGCTTCGCAAATGGAAGCGGACCTGGCCAAATCTGTCCTCGAGTCCGCTGGTATTGACGCTCTTGTTCAAGCCGACAGAGCGGGCGGTATGCGCGATCATCTCGCGTGGAGTGGTTTCGGGTTCAAAATTCTCGTGCGCGAGGAAGACGCGGAGTCGGCTAACCAGCTGCTTCATCCTCCCCACGCGGTTCCCGATGGCAATTTGGTCGTCCTGCGGATCTACGGAATCAAATACGACGCCGAAATCGCCCAAGGCATACTCGAGTCCGCCGGCATTGCTGCTGCGATAGAGACGGAGCCTATCGGAGTTACCAGGTTGCCCTTCTCCCCCGTGGAACCCTTATTCCGTCTCTTGGTTCGCGAGGAGGACGTAACGGCGGCTCGAACCTTGCTCAGTGAGTAGAATCTCTGGGACGGGCGATTTTTAGAACAACTCCGCAGACTCAAACCGTTCCACGGCTCGCTTGCGCCGACTCGCTGGGCATCGAAGATCGTCCTTCTTCGGCGCCCACGGCGCGCAACACCAGATCCTTTAGCGCGGCGATGAAAAGTGGCGAATCACCGACGGCAGGCATCATCCGGAAGACTTCCACGCCAAATTTCCTGGCATCTTCGCGCGCCTCGATGTTGATTTCGTGCAGCGTCTCGATGTGCTCGGTAACGAAGGATATGGGCACAACCAGCATTTCCTTGACGCCCTCGGTCCCAAGCCGCTCGATGGTTCCGGTAAGAGGCGGTTGCAGCCACTTTGAGGGCCCCACCCTGCTCTGGTAGCACAGCAAGTGGGTTTGCGGCCAGCCGGGAATCTGCTTTCTTCCCTCTTCGCAGACCAATCTCACAGTGGTCTCGATTTGATTTGGGTACGGATCACCTTTTTCGACCAAGCTCATGGGCAGCCCATGTGCACTGAAAACCAAATGGATGCGGGAGCTGTCGGCGAATTGCCGTAAAACGGAGCCGATGCGTTGCACTATCGCCTGAATATATAGTGGATGGTCAAAAAATTGGCTAACCGTACGCTCCGGCGGGCCCGCTTCCGGCTTTCCGTATACGCGGCGCCATTCCTTGAAGCTGCTTAGAGTTGTAGCGTAAGAAAACTGCGGGTAGAGCGGCAGAAGCACGATCTCATCTAGTGGACCGGCTTTGCGCAGCGACTCGACGGCTTCCGCTGTGAGTGGGTGCCAATACCGCATGGCGATCACGGCGACAGCATTAATCTCGTCGGATAGTGCTTCGACAAGCGCGCTTCGCTGCCGCTCGGTCAAGGTTCCGATGGGCGAGCGACCGCCGATCTCGGCATACTTGCCCCGCACCGGAACAGAGCGCCGCGACGAAATCAGCTTTGCCAGCGGACGCCGCAAGAAGCCGAGCGGTCCCATGGGAATAATGTCCGGGTCGAGAAACAAGTTCAGCAGAAACGGCTCGACGGCCTCCAGCGAATCCGGCCCGCCGAGTTGGAACATAACGATGCCGACTTTTTTCTTGCGTGCCAATTACTTTCCCTGGTTCTGTGAATTCTTCAGGCGCTCTATTTCGTCGTGCAACGAGGACGTGCGCTTTGCCACAGTCAGGTAAAAGACAAAAAACACGGCCCACCCGAGGACGTATGCGGCGAAGACGCTCTGCAAGCTATTCATGTTGCCTCCGCTTCGCGGCGTAGGACTTCAAATTCCGCGCGAAGTTTTTCAAGCCGGTAGCGTTCCGCGATCAGGAACACCATCAGCGTGTGCAGGGCAAGCACGCTGAAGAAGAAGACCGCGCGCATCGTGGGTTCGAGTCCGGAGCCAGGTCCACCCATGATGACCGGCGCCGGGTGCTGCGTCCTCCACCAGCGAATCGCGCCGAATACAATCGGCACGTCGATGAAAGCGAAAATTCCGAAGAGGGCGCTCAGGAGAGCGCGGCGATCCGGCTCTTCAATCATGGTGCGCAGCAAAAGATAGGAAATATAGAGAAGCCAAAGAACGAAAGTGGAGGTTAGACGCGCGTCCCAGGTCCAATAGATTCCCCACGCAGGCTTGGCCCAGATCGGCCCGGTAATCAGCACCACGGTTATGCAGGCTACACCTACTTCAGCGGCAGAAACGGCCAGCCAATCCCACTTCTCTTTTCGCAGCCACACATAGGCAAGATTCGCAAGAAAGCACACGCCGAAGGCTGTTTCTCCTGCCCATGCTGTCGCCGCGTGAAAATAGAAAATCTTCTGAAGAACGTGCATGGTCTTTTCTTCAGGCGCGATGAAGAACGAGGCGTACGCGGCCACACCCATCAGAGTGACGACCACTGCGGCCGTCAAAGCACGTTTCCACATGGTTGCTTCATTCCTCCAGAAGATATTCGCCGAAAAGCCATAGCGCCGTCAAAAAAACCACGTCGAAAACGGCCAGAAAACCGATTCCCGTCCATTGGACGGAAGGTTCGCGCTCAAAAAGCCGCTTCGTGACTTCCGTGCTGGCCACCAGAATGGGCGTCAGAAGCGGCAGCATAAGCAATGGCAACATCAATTCGCGCATGCGGGCTTGCGCGGAGATGGCGGAGAGAGCCGTACCTGCAGTGGAAATACCCAGGCTTGCGAGAGCAAACACCAGCAGCAGCCAGTGCATCACTCGGATGACTGGCACGTTGTACATCACGGCAAAAATCGGCAGGAGCAGCAATTCGGTCAGGAGAAGAAACAGCGTGTTCGCCGCCACCTTGGCTAGAAAGATGGCAAACGGATCGCTGACCGAAAGGCGCAACGCGCTCAAGGTGTCGTTGTGCTGCTCGCGCAGAAAACAGGGTTGCAGCATCAAAGATGAAGCGAAAAGAAATGCCAGCCAAAGA
>Ga0210394_10000665_pt1 | contig 66569 bp, 95 predicted proteins | sample IncBWC12MmetaG_FD_160121 | JGI IMG/M metagenome (GOLD analysis project Ga0210394, IMG submission 160121) | Forest soil microbial communities from Barre Woods Harvard Forest LTER site, Petersham, Massachusetts, United States - Inc-BW-C-12-M | ecosystem: Environmental > Terrestrial > Soil >...
GCAAAGGGTTGAAGCCTGGCCAGGGTAAAGTGGTATCGGGGAGGAACGTGAATCCAGCGACCGAAGCCGCCGACTCTTGTTTTATGCCGGGCGGCGGCAAAATGCAAGGGGTTAAAATGAGCGCGATGCTAGAAGCCGCGTTAAGATACGCCGCCCTCGGCTGGTTTATTTTTCCCATCCATTCGATACGGTTCGACGGCAAGTGCGGTTGCGGCAAGCCCGAATGCTGGGCGCAGCCAAAGCAGGCAGGGAAGCACCCGAGGATAAAATGGAAGGCCGGCGCGACGTGCGACGTCGAGACGGTGCGCACGTATTGGACGAAATGGCCCAATGCGGGGATCGGCTGCGCGACGGGCCCGTCCGGCCTGCTGGTCGCGGATGGCGACGCGGCGGAAGGCATTCTGGCGCTGCGCGCGGTGGCCGGGCCCCTGCCTCCCACCGCGCGCAGCCGGACGGCGCGAGGCGTGCACGTCTTCTTTCGGGGGCAGGGAGGCACGCGGTCGGATCCCGATCGGAAGCTCGATACCAGAGGCGCCGGCGGGTTTGTAGTGCTGCCACCCAGCCCGCACGTCTCGGGTCACATTTACCGGTGGGAGGTCGAGCCGGAAGCCAGGATCGCGGAGGCGCCCGAAGCGCTCGTGGCTTGGTCACTAGAAAAGAAGCGCCGCTTCGCCACCGTGCCGGGTACCCAGTTCGGCGAAGCGGCGCCCGCGCCCAGGATAGGCGACGATGACTTTACCACTAAACTTTCAGGCGCGCTAGTCGACTGGCACGAGATCGATCAAGCGCTGCGCGCGATCCCGGCCGACTGCAAGATGGACACGTGGATCCGCGTCGGCATGGCGCTGCACGCCACAGGAGACAGTGGCGCGCTAGCGCGGTGGGACCAATGGAGCTCCAAGGGGGGCGACAAGTACCGCGGCCAGACCGAGACGGCGTACAAATGGACGACGTTCAAAGCGGGGGGAGGCGTAGGGCTCGGGACGCTGTTTGCGATCGCAAGGGAGCATGGTTTTAGAAGGGAGGTGATGCAATTTGACGCCGGTGCCACACACCCCGATGAGACGAGGCCCCCGCTCTTGAACGGAGCGGGGGCCGAAACGCCTCACGGGATGAACGGGCACGCATCCGCACTGCCCGCCAGTTTCCGGGAGACGGCTATTCACTTCCCGGACGTGACGGAGGGGGGGAAGGTCAAGGCGACCTGCGCCAATGCGGTCGAAGCGATACGCGCGCTGGGCGTTACGTGCGAATTCGACCAATTCCACGAGAGATTCCGCGTGGCCGGCTACGTCATGGACTCCTGGGCCGGCGAGCTTTCCGACGCGATGGCGCAACGCATGCGCGTACTGATCCGCGGACAATTCGGCTTCGATCCGGGCAAGCTCCACATGCGAGATGCTCTGGAGCAGGAATGTCTGTGCAATTCGTATCATCCGATCATAAATTATTTCGAATCATTAAAATGGGACGGCGCACCAAGGGTAGACACATGGATGATTCGCTATTTAGGCGCGCAAGACGATCCATTCAATCGGGAAGTAAGCCGGCTAAGCCTCATTGCGGCCGTGCGGCGAATTATCCAACCAGGGTGCAAATTCGACCAGATCATCACGTTTGACGCGCCAGAAGGAAAAGGGAAAAGCACGGCGATCGAGATTTTGGCTGGCCGCGAGAACTTTTCGGACCAATCCATACTGGATTCGAGCGAGGCGCGCCAACAGGAACTTTTGCAAGGGGTCTGGCTGTACGAGATAGCCGACCTGCAAGGCCATTCGAGAGCGGAGGTAGAGAAGGTGAAGGCTTTCGCAAGCCGCACCACGGACCGCGCCAGGCCCGCCTACGGCCATTTCAGGGTCGACAAGCCGCGGACATGCGTGCTGTTCGCCACCACCAACCCCAACCTGTACCTGACTTCACCAACCGGAAATAGAAGGTTCTGGCCTGTCGCAACTGGAGATATAGATTTGGAAGGGTTGCGTCGGGATCGGGACCAACTGTGGGCGGAAGCGCTCGTCAAGGAACGGGGAGCGTCACTTGTTCTGCATCCGAAATTCTGGGGGGAAGCCGCGGTCAGGCAAGAAAGCCGGCGGGAGACCGACCCATGGGAGGACGCTTTGACAGATATCAAGGGCAAAATCATTTCGTCGCGGGACGTGCTCGAAATGATTTTGCAAATTCCGAGCGCGCAGCAAAGCCATTGGATGACAAAAAGAGTGGCGCACGCCATGCGAAAAAATGGCTGGGAAGGCCCAAAGCTGGTTCGGGATGGCAAATTTGTATTCAGAGGCTACACGCGAGAAAAGGAACCGGATAAATGAAAAAGGTAGAAAGTTACCTGCTGACAATGGAACTGACAGTCGGATTGACGCTGCACAGCTTCGTAATGACCAGCGATATCAAAGACTTGGAAGAGATCATAACCGCCATGCGCGTCAAATCCGAGGAGTTGGCGGCAAAGTTGGGAGGCGTAACGGTGCCGATCACCCTCCAAACGACGCTCGGAGACGCCGCGAGCGAGGTCGTGGGCTACTTGTTCGAGCATGCTCCAGAGACGAGAGAAGTCATTAAAAACGCTAAGGAATTTCACTTCACCATGTGGGCCATGATGACCGCCGATCCGGCGAACGAAAGGCTCATGGCACTACACTGAAAACGCTGTAACGGGTAACGGTGTAACCGCTGATTCCCATAGAGCTGTAGGAATCGGGAGCGTATTATTAAAGGCGTATATATGGGTGGTGGGAGTGGTGGTTGGTTATTACTACTCTACTCCAATATAAGTTACACCAGTTACACCAGTTACCACATTGGAATTGAAAGCGAATTTTTGTAACGGTGGCGTTACAAAAAATCCTTATCCGTTACGCCAGTGACCAGTCGATCAAAAAATAATTTCTCTGTCGTCCTCTTGTTGTGTAATCAGGATGCGTGGCTTGTGGTCGGGATTGTCATCTTTTTTCTCTGGTTTTCCAAAGTCGCGCTCGTACTTCATTTCACACACCGCGTCCTTGACGCGCTGCGAGTGCATCAAGCAGTCCGCCATGGCCAGAAGCAATTCCAGTTGAGCCTTGGTCATGCAAGCCTCCCTTCATTTGCTGCGTCAAAAGATAGCAAAATCCGAAAGCGTTTAATAATCACGAAATATTTCAGCCTGAAATAATCGATCAAAACGGTAACATGGCAAAATCCGTTTGACTCCCGTTTTAAATCGTGTTTAATAATTGTTGCGCCGATCAAGGCGCTTTCGGAAGGATTAAATCAGATGGCACACGAAATCGACATGACCAACGGCCGCGCGAATATCGCCTTCATGGGGAATCGCAATGACGTGTGGCACCGCTTGGGGCAAGAGATGAAAGAGGGGATGACGATTGAGCAATGGGCCAAGGCCGCAGGCCTCGATTGGACTGCGGTCAAGGTTCCTGCGCTCCTGGACCTTTCCGGCGCGTCCTGGGACCATCTCAGGCCTGCCGCGGGCACTTACAACAGCACACCGCTGGCACGCGACCGCGCTTTCATGGTGCGGTCGGACACGGGGAGCATGCTGGGCGACAATTGCGTGACTGACGTGTACCAAGCGGTGCAGCCTGCCGAGCTCCTCGCATGGTTCGATCAGTACATTGCGGTTGACGATCGTTTCGCGCTGGACGTGGCCGGCTCGCTGAAAGGCGGTTCGGTCATCTGGGCAACGGCGACCTGGAAAGAGCCGCTCGTGGTGGCCGGTGATGCGCACACCGCTCGTGTGCTCATGTCGACCACGTTTGATGGTTCTGGCGCGACGATCAACCAAATGACCACGACGCGAGTCGTGTGCAACAATACGCTGCGGTGTGCGCACAGCGACAAGCATAACGCGGTGGTGCGGACTCGGCACAATACGAAATTCGACGCCAAGGCCGTCGGCGCCGAGCTCGCTGGTCTTGCGCAGTCGATCGCTCAGTTCAAGAAGGTTGGCGACGCCATGGCACAGGTGACCATGACGGCCGGGGATGTTTCCGCTTTCTTCAAGGCTTGTTTGGATATCAAGCCTGAAGAAAAGCAGGAAGATATCAGCACGCGGAAAATGAATCAGTTCCGCGCCATTTCGCAAGCGTTCAACACGACGCGGCGCGAACGTGACGCCAGGCAGGGCGACGTAATCGACGTGTGGACGGCTTTGCAGGCCGTGACCAGGTACGTCGATCACGAGCGCGTTTCGATCAATGGCGACCACGGCGAGAAGCAATTCACGTCTGCCAATTTTGGGTCGGGCGACGCGTTGAAGGGCAAGGCAATGAATCTGCTGATGCCGCGTGTTGCGGAGCTGGTTGCAGCCTAGTCCGTTGCGGTCAGCGCCCGTGTGCGACGGGCGCACTCCGCAGCGATCTTGCTGCATGCACGGGGATTAATCATGAATTGGGGAAATCTGACTCGCGTATTGCTCGATTCGCCTTGGCTGGAGCAATCGGACGATTTGTCGACTCCCGAGGGGATGATTGCAACGGCCGTTGCAATCCTGGATCGGATGAAAAACGGGGAGGTGCTGCGCACCGTATCGTGGCGCCCGATGCGCTTGATCGATGCGCCGGTTTATGTGCCGCCGCCTGTTGCCGCGAAGCATGAGGGGCCGATCGGCGGGGCGACTGTGACGCGGCCTAGCGCACCCCCTCGGTCACCAAGCCCTGCGCCGGCCTATGCCGAGATTGAGTTTTAATCGTTCAAGAGCGGCCAATGCAGCCGCTCTTTTTTCTTGACGAACGCGCCGAAGTCGCAAGCGCACCGTGCGGCTCTTGCAGCGGGACGACGGTTTTGTTTGCGAGTGCTAAGCGCTTTTCTCGGGGTCGCGTTCAAGGGCCAGCAATTCGCCGGCCCTTTTCTTTTCGCGTTCCTCCGCTTGACGGGCGTTCCAGCGGCTGAGCGGCACCCCGCTCGCCTGGTCCGGGACGAGACGGTCGATCCTTGCAGGGGCGCATAATGAGCGAAGAAGACAAGCGAATTTTACTAGGATTGGGTAAAAAGCGCTCTTTCACGTCAATATGGGATATTCGCAGAAGCAAAAGACGACGTTTGGTTAAACGTGTTACCAAGAAACGCAAAAGAAAAAAATGGTCACTGTTTTAATATGAATTTTAGATTTATATCATCGTGTCGTGTCGGCAAATTAGCATGGTGGCGTTTTGTTATTGTTATTTCTGTTATACTTCTCTCTCGCATCAAAATATATGCCGCTTGTTCGATACTTTCTGCAAAGACTACGCTGTTGCCAGTGCTGATATGTTTCGGTCCTTTATAAACAAAGGATAAATGAAAGCGTTGCATTTGATGTTTTCCAATCTTAAAGGCGTTGGCTGTATTTTGGATTGTGTCGCCTTAGTAACGTCTTTTCATACTGCCCAAAACCACAGCCCGCGGTGATCAAGCCAATAACTGTATTCAGGGTAATATAGCGCGTGCATAACCCAGTCAATTGGGGGATATGGCATTTTAGCTCTCCAAGGTTATGCCCGTTTCAAGGGCGATGCTGGGATGATTTCGCCTGTAAGGTTTTGCGCCTGTCCTAGGGAATAGGGGCCTTTTTCTTTGCCTCGCGTTCCTCCGCTTGCTTGGCGCGCCACGCGTGCAGCTGAGCTGTGCCGCGGATCGCTGGCCCCGGTCCGCGTTTAGCGAGCGAGCGCGCCACGCTTTTGAACGTCGTAGCGCGCCGCTCTAATTCATGCCGAATCATTTCCGACGCCCAATCGGGCGGGATGCGATGACCGTAGCGCCAATTGCGAATTGCCGCGTATTGCGCGCGATGTTCGAAGAAATTAACGAGTTTGTCGCGGGTGTAGGGCGGCTCGATTAGGAGCACCATTGCGCGCCAGAAAGGCGATGCTTCCGTCTTGCCCGGGAGCGAATCGCGGTGCTCTAGAGGCCTGCTATCGCGCGCGGCAAGGGCAAATTCCGATTGTCGGTCAAGCGTCATTTTCGCATCCTACTGCGAGCCGTCTCCCAGCGCACCTCCCCTCTCGACCAAGCGCCGCTCGACCGGCGAATCGCTTCTCAAACCTCAGATCGGTTGCACCGCGCGCACTACAACCGCATTTCTCAGTTACAATTGAGAAATGAAGCGGGCAAATTCCCCAATCATTACAACGAAACGCCTCGCGAGCGACGCGCGATGCGGGGCGCGGAGGTAATAAGGTGTGCTTGCCGACCATGCACTACTGACCGTTCGGTAACTTAGGTCAGCGGTAATAGGGTAAGTGCGACAATGCGACAAAATGTAGCTGCACAACCGTCACTACTTCAACCATTGCGCGAGTGGATGGACCAATGCAAGAGGAGTTTCGAGGCACCTCACCCTCCCGGCGGGGCCAAATTTTTCCAAAAATTTGCGTCCCCTCTCATTTCGTGCTTATCATTCCTCACCATGCCCGCCCTCTGGAACCTCTACGCACATCTCATCGCCGACGCCCAGATCGCGGTAATTCTCGGCGTCACCGCTCACGCCTTGTGCGAGGCATGGGGGTGAAATGCCAACCGTAAATTACGACTGGACCCCCGACCGCGTCGAGAAACTCAAGTCGCTCTTCGCCGACGGCCTGTCTTTCTCCCAGATAGCCTCCGAGCTCGCGCTGACCCGCTCCGCGATCATGGGCAAGGCGCAGCGTCTTGGTTTGCAGCGCGCGGTCCACCCGCGCCTCGGCGGGCGCTTCCCTCGCAAGGATCCTCGCATCAAGAACCCCGGCGCCCAGAACCGCTCGCGCATCTCCAGGATTGTCGACGGACCTGTTGTCAACCCGCAAGGCAATCCGCCCGACGATCCCGCCGACCAGGACATCCCCAAGCGGCAGCGCAAGACGATCTTCACGGTTGGTCGCGAGCACTGTAAATTCGGAATTGGCGATCCGCGCGAGAAAGGCTTTTTCTTTTGCGGCGCCATCAGGCAATTCCCGCTTCCCTACTGCGCGGCGCACGCGCGGGTATGCTTCCGCCCCGCCAGGGGCACTTGACACGATGTAGTGAACTGCACTACGTTCCTTCTCGGCGACCTCCAAGGCGCCAGGAGGCGGACGCTTCACACCCCGGTGCCTCCCGCGGCGTCCGCCTCTTTTATCCGGGAGTCCTGATGCCCAAGCAAGCCAAGGTCGACGTCAGCTACACGCCGAAGGCAAAGAATACGTCGGAGCAGTGCCAGTGGTGCGCGCACTTTTTCTCGTTGCCGTCGGCCTCTACCGGAACCGGGCATCGCTGTACGAAAGTTGAAGGTTCGATCGAGCCGCAAGGCTGGTGCAAATTGTTCAGGGCTGATTCTCAATGAGAGGAACACGGTCATGAGTTTTTTGTTCGGTCTTCTTTTTGGCGTTATTATTGCTGCTCATCACGTGCCGTATGAATATGCGCCGTATACTTTTACCGACTATGTGGTAGCAGCGGTTTTTATTATCTTCATAGCGGGATTTGTTGCGCTGATAATTTTTGTTAATTTGATAGACAAATTTCCGTCGTTGAGACCTCGCTGGTGGAGATGGTCGTGAGGCATCCCGAATATCCGACCAGCATCCGGTTGTCGGTCCCTGACAAGAAGCGCCTGCGCAAGCTGGCGTCCAAGTGGCAGCTCTCGCTTGCCGGTCTGATCCAAATGATCATCAAGCAGTGGTTGGAGTCGCAGGATAAGCCAGCATCAACTCGACAGGAAGCTCACACGTCTTCCGAGCCTGCCCGGTCTGAAGAAGGCAAACCTTTTATTGGGGCGATGGAATGACTGACTTCAGCGACCATCCGGTTTCTCTCGCCGAGACCAAGGCCGAGCGTGATCTTGACGGCAAGGCTTGGACGCCTCGCGATGTCTTGCTGAAGCTGCTGCGGGATATTGACAGTGGCAAATGCAATCCTGATCTCCTCGTAGTTGCGTACAGCGAGGTCGTGGACGGCAAGCGCATGGGTAACTTCTGGCAAGCCACCCCGTGCGGTCTGCTGTCTCTTGGATTGATGCAGTCGACGATCTTCAAGATGCAGGATTAACCATGTCCGTGACAGTTTGCTGGCGCCCGATCAAAGGGACGCAGTATTTCGAGGGCGGTCGCCCGGATTCTCTAGCCGCCGTTTTGGAGGCGTGCGGTCGCGCGCTTACCGCGAATCACATTCCAATTCTCCGCGCGATGACCGTCGCGGCGCGCGATCCGTTCTTTGCACAAGTGGCGGATAAGATCGAGCAGGTTGGTGCGATCGAAGTGTGGGGAGAATATTGATGCGCGTCGCGCTGATTCTCACAACGATCAATATCCCTACGGTCCTCTCCCTCTATCGGGTGCACGATCCGGACGTCCGCTTCTTTGTCGCCGGGGATTACAAGACCCCGGTGGGGATTGAAGGGTTCTGGCACGATTTAGACAACTGCGAGTATTATTCTCCTGAGCGGCAGAAAAATTATTTGAGTTATAAGTGTTCCGAGTTGATCGGCTGGAACACGATCGCCCGCCGCAACATCGCCCTCCTCGAAGCTCTCAAATGGGGTGCGGAATTGATCGTCAGTATCGATGACGACAATATTCCTTTGGGCGCGGCGTACTTCGACTGTTACAGATTCTCCTTTTTAGGAAATTATGCAGGACTCAAGGCGCAACCGTTTGGTAATTGGTTCGATCCTGGACGTTTATCTTTTCCCAGGGACAGGAGCGGTGTCAGCCAGCGCGGTTTTCCAAGCCAGTGTTGGACTGGTTCGCCGCGAATCACTTCAGTGGTCGGCGCTAAGATCGGCGTCGCTCAAGGCACGATTCTATTTGATCCAGATACTTCTGCGGTTGATCGGATTTCACAACATCCTGAAGTGCATCAGGTCAGCGAACTCCTGCGCGCCGGCATTGTTACTGATCCTTGTGAGTGCTACGCGCCAATAAACACGCAAAATTTAGCGTTTGTGCGCGAATTGGCACCGTGTTTCTTGATGGTCCCGTTTTACAAGAGGTTTGATGATATCTTTGGCGGATTTGTCGCACAGCGAATTATGCGCGAGCATGGTTACCACGTTCATTTCGGGCAACCGTTCGCGGCACAAGAAAGAAATGCGCACGATCTGTTGAAAGACTTGGAAGCAGAACTGTGGGGCATGCAGCACACACTGGAATTCGCGGCGTGGTTGGATGGGTTCTTAGGACAGACGAGCGTAATTGGAATGCTACGGGTCATGGCGACTAATTTGCCAAAGTTTATCCCAACTAGTGTTCAGGAATTGTGGCTCGCTTGGTTGCAGGATTGTGAGCAGGTGTTGTAATGCGTAAGATTTTGCCTCCTGTTGAATACTTGCTGGCGTGTTTTTCATACAACCCGTCGACGGGGGATATGGTTTGGCGGCATCGACCGCGAGAACATTTCGTGAGTAAGCGAAGTCACACTCTTTGGAACGCTAGGTACTCTGGTACTAAGGTAGGATATTTGGTAGCTTCTGGGCATCTGAACACGTCCATTAACGATTCGCATTTTTTGCTGCATCGTATTATTTGGAAAATGATGCGTGCAGAGGAGCCGCCCGAGATCGTAGATCATAAAGACCGTGACCCGCTGAATAATAAATGGCATAACTTGCGAGAGGCAACAAAGGCGCAAAATAACGTAAACGCCCTTAAAAAAGACCGCGGGGTATATTTTGACCCGACGCGCGGTAAATGGGAAGCGGCTGTAAAGGTCAATCAGCAAAAGATTCATCTTGGGCGGCACGATACGAAGGCGCGAGCATTGGCAGCGAGAGCGGCGGGTGTTCGCAAGTATTTCGGAGAATTTGCTCCATGAACAAAATCGCAATTGCCTTCCTCACTCGTGACCGCGTCGACCTGTCCAAGCGCACGATCGTCCCGTTGCTGCAGCCCGACAAGTTCACGACGTTCATAATCGATGGCAGCGACACGCCGGCCGGCGTGCGATTCGCGGGTGACTATGTGGAAGAAGGGAACGTTCATATTAACGTCAAAGGCGGCGCCGATACCGCCGTCGTCTACGCGCTGACCGAAATGCTCAGGGGAGACTACACGCATGTCGGACTTGTCGAAAATGACGTCTTGCTCCACGCAGACTGGTTTGGGCCGACTTTCGCGTTGTTTGACCGAGGGGCAGCGGAGGGTCTTGCTGTTGGCGCTGTGTCTGCCCGAGCCTATTGCGACCGAATTCTTTCGCAGCGCGATGGCTACGCACTATGCCATAACCTCGGTTGGGGCATGCAAATCCTGACGCGCCAGGCCGCCGAGCTGACGCTCAGGCATTTCCGCACGCACTGGACGACCGAGAACCGCCGCACGTTCGCCCGGCTTTCCGGCATCGACATCGGCTCTTACTGGGCTTTCAGGACAAATGATCACTGGACGACCCCGGATTGGGGCAATGATGCGGTTCTGGCTTCGCACGGTCTTGCGTCGCTTGCGTTGGTACCGTCGCCCGTCGAGATGATCGGCCAGAAGCCTTCTCTCGCCGACCAGGGCCTCAAGCTCGCGGATGCCCCCGTCGAGGACAGGAGGAACGACGACGCTTTCGACCGTTTTGCAACGATGACTTCGCTTATTCGGGGGAATCACTTGGATATCGGCATTCCGCCCGTCCGCTTCCGGGGCGATGATGGAACGGAAATTATTTTCGCACATCAATTGGATTCCTTGCGAGGCGCCTTCTGGAGCGGCGACTGGCGCCTCAAATGGTCCCCCGGCCTCGGAGGCTTCGCGGCGCGCGGTTTCAGTCCGGCGCTTGTTAACGCCAAGCAGCCGGAACCTGGCGCTTCCTTCGAATGCTACGCCTCCGGCACCGCCCGCTTCATGGTGATGGGCGGCGAGAAGGGGGGCCAGATTCAGATTGAGGATACGAAGTCGGGCTATGTGGTGAGGCCTACGCTTCTCCCCGAGGCATCCAACCAAGTCACACAGGTGGTCGCCCCGACAGGCGTGTCCTGGCGCCTGTTGCGGTTGACCGTCCTCTCGAGTTCCGCGCTCCTGTACGGGATGCAGTTCCAAGAGCCGCAGCCGACCGTTGGCGGGCGGAAGTTCGATTATTCGAAACTGTGGAAGGTCGCATGATGCCGGAAACAGTTAATCATCCTGATCATTATGGCGGCGCTGATAATCCATACGAAGCGATCAAGGTTCTTGATCACGGTTTCGTGCGGTTGATCGATCACATGGGGGGTGATCTATCAGTGGTGCGGGCCGCGCGCAACAGCTATGACGCGGCATGGCGGGCTGGCGTCGATGAAAAGTCTGACGCCAAGCTGATCAACTACCTGTGGTCACACTATCATACGACCCCATTTGAGGCGGTCACATTCACTTTTGAGGTCAAGGCACCGATTTTCGTATTTCGGCAATGGCATCGACATCGCACGTGGTCATACAACGAAGTGTCTGCCCGCTATACTGAGTTGCCGGAAGAATTCTATGTGCCTAAGCTAGAACATATTGGGTATCAATCGACCACCAACAAGCAGGCACGTGATGTGGGTTCAATTAACGCATATGCTGCATTGATTGCAACCATGATCAAGGAAAGTTGTGCCGCTTCCTTCAGGGAGTATCATAAGCTATTGGCTCTAGGAACTCCGCGAGAATTGGCGAGATTGGTGTTGCCGATGGGCACGTACAGTAAGATGTTCGGCACTGTTAATTTGCTGAATCTGTTTCGGTTCATGACGCTTCGCAGCGATGCTCATGCACAGTATGAAATTCGTGTCTATTCGGACGCGATGATCGAGTTGATCAAGCCGATCGTTCCCGTCTGCGTGGCAGCTTGGGAGGGAAAATGAAACGCGTTCTCATCACTGGCGCTGCCGGCTTTGTCGGGCGCGCCTTCACCCGTCGCTTCGTTCGCGATGGCTGGGAAGTCGTCGCGCTCGACAACATGAGTGCCGGAGAACGCCTGCATAAATGGCACGACCCAGTATTGCCCTATTTGGCGCGTTTTGCCCCGCCATGGGATGTTCGTCGCGGGACGCATTCCATGGACATTCCAGATATGTACGATCTTGTCATTCATTGTGCCGCTGTTGTTGGCGGCCGACTCAAACTGGATGGTGATCCGCTCGCGGTCGCGACAGACCTTGCGATCGACAGTGATTTTTTTAATTGGGTCATCAAGGCGAAGAACAAACCGAAGGTGATCTACTTCTCGTCCTCTGCCGTCTATCCCGTCGAGTTGCAGCAGCGCCTGCAGTACATCAAGCTCGCCGAGTCGCTTGTGACCCAAGGCGCCACCAAGTTCGGCCGCCCGGATGTCACGTATGGATGGGCCAAGCTGACGGGCGAGTATCTAGCGCATCTCGCAGTCAAGCAGTACGGCGCCGACGTCCTGATCTATCGACCGTTTTCCGGCTACGGCGAGGATCAGTCCTTCGACTATCCCTTCCCGTCGATCATCCGCCGCGTCGTCAATCGGGAGAACCCGATCGCGATCTGGGGTTCCGGGGAACAATGTCGCGACTTCATTCACATCGATGATATCGTCGAAGCGGTCATGCAGAGCAAGGACGTTTTGAAGCCTAGCGATACGCTCAATCTTGGTACGGGCGTGCCGACGTCGTTTACTCATTTGTCGTGTGCGGCATGGAATCTTATTTTCGATCCCGAGATAAAATACTACCCGCCTACTATAGAGTGCGACACTACCAAACCCGAAGGCGTCTTCTACCGTGTCGCTGACACCTATAAGCTGCGGCAGTTCTACAAGCCCAGGATCACCTTGGAAGAAGGGATCAGGCGGGTGGCGAAACACTTGACGGAGGCAAAAAAGAAGTGTAGTGAATAACACTACATGGAGGGAGTCATGCGGCGGCACCAGCATAAACGTCCAGCTAAAACGGCAGAGTGGAAAGTGCGTCGAGGCTCTCGTATTGTAGCTACGACTCAAGATTCCAAACGAGAGTATTGGATTCACGCGACTAAAGGTTATCGATCTTACCGAAAGGTATCGCCGTGATTTGCGCCTACGCCCGCACCTCGACGCTCAAGCAGGCTGGTCCCGACAAGACCACGATCGCGGAGCAATTGGCGAAATGCAAGGCGATTGCCGGACTGCGCGGCTCGGCCGGCAAGTACGATTTTCAAACTTACACCGATGCCGGCGTCTCCGGGTCTACCCCCCTGAGCGAGCGCCCCGGAGGCAAGGATCTCCTTGCCGCGGTCAAGCCGGGCGACATCGTGATCGCCGCCAAGATGGATCGCCTTTTTCGTTCCGCATCCGACGCGCTCGCGACGATCGAGCGGTTCAAGAAGCAGAAGATCGGCTTGATCCTATGCGACATGAGCGTGGAGCCTGTGGCCGACAGCCCTGCGGCGACGATGTTTTTCAACATGCTGGCTGCTTTTGCCCAGTTCGAGCGCGAACGTATCCGCGAGCGCATCGCCGACGGCAAGCGCGCCAAGCGCGAGCGTGGCGGGCACACGGGCGGCCCGGTCCCGTACGGCTGGCGCAAGGTTGGAGAGGGCACCAGGGCCGTCCTCGTGCGGAACGAAGCCGAGGAGGAGCATGCGCGTGCGGCCCGCTGGTTCCGGGACCAGGCGCGTGCTAGAGGTCCGACGCGCATCGCCGAGCTGATGTCGCATGAGGGTATGCTGGGGCGAGACGGCAAGCCGTACACGGCCTTGGCGGTGTGGCGGATGCTCAAGAGGAAGGAAGCTGCGTGATGGGTAAACCTATTTTATGTTTGGATTTTGACGGTGTGATTCACAGCTATTCGAGCGGTTGGAAGGGCGCGGACACGATCCCCGATCTTCCGGTCGCGGGCGCGATGCAATTCATCTGGGATGCGACCGAGCACTTTCGTGTTGCCGTCTTCTCGTCGCGCTCCAATCAGCCAGGCGGATTAAGCGCAATGAAGGCGTGGCTCTATCACCACTTCAAAGACTACTGGGGAACACACGCGACGCAGGCCGATGACAAGCTGTCTGACATAGAGTGGCCGCTGGAAAAACCGGCGGCGATGGTTACCATCGACGACCGCGCGCTGACCTTTGACGGCACGTGGCCGCGGATCGAAGACCTCAAAGCCTTCCAACCTTGGAATAAGCGTCCGATCGGCGCCACGGGCGACTTCCCGCAAGGACAACTCAACGATGATGACCAGGGTGAGCTTCGAATGGCGGTCGCCTACGACAAGCTAGACGGCATCGTGCGCATCGAGTTTGGTAAGCCGGTAGCGTGGCTTGGGCTGCCGCCGCCGCAAGCGATCGAATTAGCCAAGCTTCTTTTGAGGCACGCTGGCGCCAAAAAGATCGAGGTTGAATTGTAATGGGTGACCGTCAGCAAGCGACGCTTTTTTACAACCAGGCGGTTGCGTCCAGCAACAACAAGGATGATCCCAAGCATCTGGAGCACGCGCTCCATTTGTTCTCGTCCGCCTGCAATGCGGATCCGACCTGGGGGCAGGCGTTTTACCAGGCTGGCTGCAACCATTCCGATCTCAACGCGATCCCGTCCGCGATCGCCTGCTGGCGCCGCGCCTTGGAGTGCGGCCTGGATGATGGCACCAAGGCCAAGGCGCTGGTCAACATAGGTTATCGGCTTCACGGTCTTGGGCAGTCGCGAGAGGCTCTCTGCGTGACCGAGGAGGGTTTGAAGGTCGATCCCAACCTCCAGTATGGCTGGGTTCACATTTCCCAAATTAAGACGATCCAGAACAGGGTTGGCGAAGCGCTGGAGGCGGCGCAGCGCGCGTGGGACTTGATGCCGTCCGATCCGATCGTCGAACTCGCTTATGCGTTCGCGTTGCTTCAAGCTCGGAAGCTGGATGAAGGCTTCAAACGGTTCGAGGTACGTTTCAGGTACAAACTGAAGTCGTATCTGAATCTGCCTTATGCACAATGGGAGGGTGAAAGTGAAAAAACGGTCTACGTCGATGCAGATCAAGGTCTCGGGGACACCATCAGCTTTGCAAGATTTATCTCGCTTGCTGCGAAACGTGCGCGTTACCTCCACCTTATGGTGCAGCCCGAGCTCGTGCGGCTTTTTATGAACGCCTTCGTCGGGATTCCAAATGTTAATATCGTCCCCAAGCCCGCTCCCCTCCCCGAAGCGGATTGCTGGACGACCTTCGTCAGCCTCCCGACCGCGCTCGGGCTCTCGACCGAAGAAATCCGACAAGCACCGCATATCTCGTACCCGGTCGTCCAGCTCCCGCTGAATTGGAAGGTTACGGATCGCAAGCTGCATATCGGCATCGCCTGGGCAGGGAGCCCGTTCAATGACATCAACTCGCATCGGTCAATCCCCGTCGAGCAATTCTTTGACTTATACCGAATCCCAAGTATTCAGCTATATGCTCTCCAAATTGGGCCTGAATCCCAGCGCTTGTATGACAATCACGGTCTTCCCCTCGTGCGAGACCTTTCTCCTTACATCCGAGACGTCGTCGATACCATCTCCGTCCTCAAGCAACTCGACCTAGTGATCTGCTGCGAATCGGCCCTCGCCCACATCTGCGCTTTGACGGGGACCGAGTGCTGGGTGCCCTACAGCCGACTGGGCAAGGACTATCGTCTGGGCACGAATGGCCGGGATCAGGTATGGTCGAATCACCGCGTGTTCAATCAGGGCGAAGACTTGCGCTGGGCGCCCGTTTTTAACGACATCTCACTGGCGCTGGAGGCTCGTATTCATGCACTTGATCGACAGGTTGGAAAAAAGAGCGCGAGAGCTTGATCAGCGGGTTCGCCAGAATTATTACAACCAGCAGGCGGCTGATGATCGGGAACTCATGTTTCTGGCCGCCAAAAAACTATCGTTATATGAAGCGTTATCTACGTCGAACATAGAAAACGGTATTCGCTTGATGGAAGAGGTTCTTGCCAATGACCGACGACGAGATGACCGTGCTGATGATCGCGGCGGAAGGCGAGTCGATGGCCCCGATTGGCCGGTGGAAGGAACCGTTACTGGCGCTGACTGAACGCGGGCTGATGAGCGCCAACGACCCCGTTAATTACGTCATTACTGGCAAGGGACGGGCCGAATTGGCGCGGGAAGAGAAGCTGCGTGACGGCGCTTTCGCCAAGGCGTTGTCCGCGCAGCGGTGCGAGAGCAGCGACCTGCACGTACACATGACCGTACTCGGTCGCGAGATCGTGTTCGACTTGGTGTATGATCCCGGTTTCATTGCTGACGTCATGACGAAGCGCTTTCTTGAACATAACGGTGCCTGCGAGCCGGAGACCGTTCATCTCATGCGGCGTGTTCTGCGTCCGGGCGATTTTGCCATCGATGGAGGCGCCAACATTGGTTTTTTCACGATGGTGATGTCTTGCCTGGTCGGCGATTCTTCGATAGGCTCAGAAGGTCATGTCGAGGCGTTCGAGCCGTCCACGGTTAATTTCAAGAAGCTGCGCATCAACGTGGAGCGCAGCCACGCCGAGAACGTCACGGTCATCAATCGCGCCTTGTGGAGCGAGGATACCCAGGTTACGCTTCATCAGCCGGCGGATACCGGCATGAGCAGCCTGGCCCCGTTGCAGGGAACCTTGAACCGGACGCCGGTTGGCGGGCTCACTCTTGACAAGTGGTGTCTAGCTTACGACCAGAAGCCGCGGTTGTTGAAGCTGGACATTGAGGGTGCCGAGTTGCATGCATTGATTGGCGCGGGGCAGTTGCTGACGCGAGGAATCGATTTCGTTTGCTGCGAGATGAACCTGCCCGCGCTCAACCGGTTTGGAGCGTCTCAGATGGACCTGCGCGATTACATGGCGGGTAAAGGCTACACGACGTTCGAGCTAAGGCAGGACGGAGGACGACCGGTTCCTGTCGATCGGGAGCGCTTGTTGGTGCCGGAAGTTGCTAACTTTAATGTGCTGTTCTCGACAGTCGAGAGGGTACATGAGGCTTGGGAGCAACCGTTGTGACGAGTGTCGGTTTTTCTAATGCCGTTGAGATCGATTACACGAATTATCGCGGTGAACGCGCTAAGCGGCTTATCCGTCCGATGTCGATCTGCTTTGCGGCGAACGAGTATCATCCCGCCGTGCAGTGGCTTATAAAAGCTGTGGATTTGGAAAAGGATGCAATTCGCACGTTTGCTATGACTCAAATTCATTCTTGGGTTCCAAAATGACCGATCGCAAAGCCCTTGAGAAGCTGTGGGAGCGCGCCGATGGCACTTATTTCCGGCGCTATCCTGATCGCTTTTATCACATCCGTAACGCCTACGAGCACGAATGCAGCGGAGAATTCTGGACTCTCGGAGCGCACGAGACTAACCGCCGCCGGATCATCCTGTGCCGGGCCGATGCCGAGCAGAAGCCGCTGCCGGACAACAAGGTCATGAAGATCCCGTTCTTGGCGTTTGCGGATGAAAGTATTGAGGATGACGACGATACGCTTTATCCGATCGTCAGGGACATTATGCTCGACGCTTTGAAGAGGGAGAAGTTGAAATGAGTGGAGTCGAGACGAGCAAGTCGTTCGGGGAAGAAACGTATCTAGGCGACGCGGTCTATGCATGGTTCGACGGGTATCAAATATGGTTGCGGACTGGTGATGGAAACGATAACCGGATCGCACTTGAACCTGGAGTATACGCCGCACTTCGGAAGTACGGTGACGATATATGGGGGTTGGCGCCATGAGTTGGTCCCAATCCGTTTTCTCTTCCGTCGTCTCCGAAGTCGGCTACGATTCGGACAGCGGCGAGCTTCTCGTGACGTGGTCGAAATCAGGTAAGGTCTCCGCTTACCAGGGCGTCCCCGAGGATGTCGCCCAGAGGCTTGCCAACGCGCCGTCAGTCGGGCAGATGATCAATGACGAGATCAAACCGTACTTTTCCCACAGCTATAGATGATTACGACTGGACTGACGACCACCGAAAGAATATCGAATTCGCCTATGCGTTCATCCGCGAGCGTGTCGCCGATGGCGGGAAGGGATGGAGAGGATATCCGATGGATGGTCAATCGCTAGTCGAGCGCTCCGAACAAAAGATCGCGGAGCGTTTCCGCGTCATGGCGGAACGAATCGAACGTAATCCTCAAGAGTTTGGCGGCGCCTGCGTGATCGTCCCGCCCGGCGGTACTGAGCCGATCGAGTTCCTGCTGATCGATGCGAAGGGGGACGTAGCCCAATTTTATGGGACCATAAAAAGCAAGCTGGAGATACAGTTGGAGGAGTTGCGGGCGGCGCAGCAGAAGCAACAGCATTGGGGGCGTTGACAAAGCAGATGTAGTGCTATACACTACATGATGTTAACAACCCATTGGAGACGATAAAATGGCCGCCAGAGTTCAGAAATCCGAAAACATCGTTACGAAATTGGAGACTGTTCCGATGCCGCGCGTGCAGCGTTCGTTCGATGGCATCCGTTCGGCATTGTTCGACGAGTGGGACAGTTTGCGGTCTGGCAACACTACCGCGGATAACGCCAAAGCCGCGTCCCGCATGGCGGACGTCATTCTCAAGAGCGTAGAGACGCAGCTGGAAACCTTGAAATTTTCCAGCACCCATTCTCAGCAGGCCGGCTTGCTGTTGAAATGAGGACGCATTGTCCTGTTTGCGGTCGGGGGTTGTGCCCCGACTTGCAACCTGTTCTCGAGTGGTGGTCGCCACAGGTTAGTGGCCGTATGAGACCGCCGTGGATTTCGTCGGATTGGATAAAAAGCATATGCGGCGGTTGTCAAGAGCGTTTTGCGCTGTGGTTGCGTCGACGAGATGAGCGCCTCTATTGGGTTGAGGATAACCAGTTTAATTTTAATGTTTGGTTGGCTGTTCAGCTAAATAAAGATTTGAAACGTATTCGCACTAAGAATTCTTTGCGTGTTTGGTGCCGAGAAGTCACGGCATACGGACCTTGTTCGCGCGAAGCCAAGTACGAAAATGGCTTTTGCACTCGTCACGAGCCGGGAGTTTATACCGTAGCGAGTCGCACCGGTCGTATGGATCGAGTAGCGGCTGGACAGCGCGAGCAGGAAAATGTTAAGCGTCGCCGCCGCATAGCGGAACGGGCATACTTGCGTAAGCAGCTTTTTAGCGCTAGCTTGTCGCCATGGCAGGCTGGAGCGAAGCGAAAAGGGATCGTGTCGAGGCGGCGTTTTATGCCTTCCTGGCCCGTTGCTATATAAATTCAAAAGACAAGGGGCGAATCTGCCTCGGCGAGCATCTCTACGACGGGCAGATGCAGTTCATAACAGCCGTCTTTGACGCGCTGGAAGCGGACATCCATCACATTTATTGCCTCAAGAGCCGGCAGCTTGGCATTTCTACGATCGTTCGCGCCTTGATCGCGTTCTACGTCGGCATCCACGACGGTCTCAAAGGCGCTTTGATCTTCGACACAAGTCCCCACAAGGAGAGCGCGCGCAAGGAGCTCGTCACGCTCATAAAGAACTTGCCGCGCAGCCTGCGCTTTCCGGAAGTTCAGGGGACCGGGTCGGGCAATCGCGAGAGCCTGACCCTGATGAACGAGTCGGTGATCCTCTTCATGTCGGCCGGCGTCAAGGAGAGCAAGTCCAGCGGTACGCTGGGCCGCTCCGAGGGTTTGACCGTCGCGCATCTCAGCGAGCTTTGCTCGTACGAAAATCCTACTGGCATAAAAGCTCTGGAACAGTCGTTTTCTGACGAGCATCCAGATCGGCTTTACATTTATGAGTCGACCGCCCGCGGTTACAATATGTGGAAAACGATGTGGGATAAAGCGAAGGCCGACCCCCATCATTGCAAGTGTCTATTTCTCGGCTGGTTTTCGAAGCCTAGCCAGAGCATCCCACAAGAGCATGCTGATTTTCAATTGTATGGACTCGCCCCACCGACGACGGAAGAGGCGGTTCGGATCAAGGCAGTGAGGGACCAGTACGGCCACGTCATAACGCCCGAGCAGCTGGCTTGGATTCGCAAGAAGGTGAATCCCGAGGTGAACGCCGAGAACGACTCGGCTGTTGAGGAAGACGACACGATCATGCTTGCCGAGCAGGCCTGGACGGAAGAGGAGGCTTGGCAGCAGACGGGATCGGTATTTTTTGCCGGTGCCGACTTGACCGACATGACGAACAAGCATGTCAGTCGCAAGTTCAAGTCTTTTATGTTCCTGGCTGGCGAAGAGTTCGCCGACATGAAAATTTACCGGTCGGAGAATCCCCGGTCGACCGAGTTGAAGGTGTGGGAAGAACCAGCCCCGGAGGGTGTCTATGTCGCAGGAGTCGATCCCGCCTATGGAGAAAACGAGAACAACTGCAATTCTGCAATTCAAATCCTTCGATGCTATGCGGACGGGGTCGACCAAGTTGCTGAGTACGCTTGGCCTCTCCAAACAACACGTCATCTTGCATGGACCTTGGCGGCTATCTTGGGATGGTACGGCGCTAGTCCTAGAGCCGTTATCCGATACATCCTCGAACTCAACGGTCCCGGCACCGCCGTCTACAACGAAATAAAGGCGTTGAAGTTCTACATTGAGAACGCGACTTATGTTCAGAAGCCGCTGGAAGAACGCGGGCTCATGAATCTGTTTCAGAACGTCAAGACTTATATTTATACCCGTCCGGATTCGATGGGGCCGGGGTATAATTATCACTGGCTTACGAATACCCGTTTGAAGATCACGATCATGGAGCAGCTGCGCGACATCGCGTCTAACGGCAAGTTGCGCATCCGGTCCATGGATCTGATCGAGGAGATGCGGTCGATCTCGCGGGAAGGCGATTCGATCGGGGCGCCGTCGTCTATGCGCGACGACCGGGCGGTTGCAATGGCGCTCGCCAATTATTATTGGATGACCAAGATTCGCCAGGGGCTGATCGGCGAGCGGCGCACCCGTGCTGCGGAGGAATCCCGGCAGCGGCTGTCGATAGTTGACCAGGTGACGCTTTTCAACCAGAATAGCTTGGAGACGTTTTTTGCGGCCAAGCAGGCGGGGCGGCGCCGAGATGCAGTTGCCGCCACTCGCAATGCCTGGCGCTACGGAACGGGTCGGAGGTATTGAGGTGCTGAATCGTAGAACGTTGTTCGGTTTGCTTGCTGCGGTGCCGGTAGCGGTGCAAGAGGTTGTTAAGAATCCGCCATGGGTGTTGCAAGAAATTGGCGGTGTTAAAGTCAGCACTTTGGTGCAAAATCGGGAAGAACTGTGGAACGGGTCTCCACGCCAGACTCATATGGATAAAGTTGTGGTTAACTCACTGATGGTGCAAGGTCAATTTACTGGCTTCGGCGGCCTGTAACAGGTCGGAGGCGTCGATGGTGTCGAATCGCCTGCGCAAATTCGGAGAGTTGCTGTTTGGGGTTCGTTGGCAGACTGAGTTGGCGAAGGCGCTATCGGTCAGCGATCGTACGGTGCGACGTTGGCTTTCGGGGGATACGAAGGTGCCGCCAAGTGTAGATGAGGAGCTGAAAATCATGCTTGTGAAGCGTCGGGCAGCAATCGAGGAAGTGTTGATTCGGAGGTATTAGTCGGCCGGATAATGAGGGCCGGAGCGGAGGTCCGACAACGGAAGGCGGGATGCGGGGCCTTCATACGTGGGGTTCTTTACCGTCACAATGCCGCTGATCCGCTCAACCATTATGGAGTCTTGATGGCCGTCGTCATCCGTTGCCCTGCTTGCCGGACCAAGTTCCGGTGGCTCGCCGAGACTGAGGCGTATCCGTCCGATTGCCCGCAATGCGGGGCCTATGTAGGGCACGATCGCGCTGACGATGACGTCGTCATGCCAAATATCCTGAGTTTCTCGACGCGTTGCTCGGACGGCGTCTACAAGGCGATGGAGAAGGCGTCCCAGGAGCGGGTTTATCAGGCCGCCGAGATGGCGGGTTGCGACGCTTCCGACATGGCCGACCTCAAGATCACCAATCTCCGCGACAATATGAAGCAGGGCGAGATCGCTGCCATGCCGGTGGTTAACGACCTGACCAGGCACATGGATGCCATGCGGGCGAGAAATCCCAATGCGCATGTCGGCTTTGGTTCGGATCATAATTCGATCGCAATGGAGTATGCGGCTGGTGCCGCTACTGGACACATCGCTCAAGGCGTTCCCGGGTCGATTTTGCCGCGCCGGGGCGCACAGGTGGGAACGGCTTTGACATCTGCGCATGCGGAAAAGGCGGACGCCGTGTTGCAGGCATCGTACATGAGCAAGGGTTACCTTCGGTGATAACGGTCCCCACCGACTACAACAAGCTTCTCCAATTCTCCCGCGACATGGTCGAGCAGTGCCGGGTCTCGTCGGCTTCACGGTCCGCTTATTACATGAGCCTCAATCAGATCGCCGAGACCGGCCGCTATGACGGCAACAAGGCGCTGATCAACAAGATCGACCCCCATCTTTCCCGAATCGCCGCTCACATTTTTTCCCCCGTCGAGTTGAAATTCACGATCGATTACGACCGCATGCACCCGAGGCAGGATTTGGATCGGGCGCGCGTCGCGGCAATGCAGCTCACACGTCAATGGGATCGGACATCGACCGATATTTTGTATGGACGGGGCGTATTCGAGAGTCTCAAGTACGGGTGGTGCGGCGTCAAGCAGTGGCCGCAGTCCGAGGGGTCGGATGAAACTTATCGGCAGTACGCGCGCCTAGTCATGCCTTGGAATTTCGGCGTCTACAATGAGGCTGAGACTGACATTTCGCGGCAGATTGCTACTTGCGAAACGGTTGCATTGACGCTTCCAGAGGTGTGGCGGCGCATCTGGCACCTTCCGAAAGCTGAGAAGCTGTTTGAGCGTATTCGAGCGCACGCGGCGCCGGGGCAGAGTCACGATGCCAACCAGTCGTTCTTCCATCAGGTGCTGTCGACCAACCAGATTCAGACGCAAAATCCCAACGGTTTCTCGGGGACTCTGCCCGGCGGCATGGTGAACGTATCGAGCGGCGGCAGCTTCCAGATCATGGGGCCGCAGGTCGCCGCCGAGACGTGCACGATGCACGAGCTTTGGATTCAGGGACACGACGACTACGTCACGTTGCAGCTGATCGAGCCCGATATTCTGGTTTCGCCGCCCGTGATGGATGGCAAGGTGCTGAAGCACTCGAATTTGCTCGGGCTTCTCTCTCATCAGCAGCCGATTCGGTCAATCCAAGTCAACGAGACCAGCGGCTGGTTCTGGGGCAAGAGCGAGTTGGTCAATCTGGCCGAACCGCAGTCGTTTCTTGCTGGCCTTCTGGACGACATGCGGCGGCTGATCGGTCTGCAGGTCGACCGGATTCTGTTCTTCACCGGTGAGAACCGGATTACCGACGAGCTTTATGGGCAGATGCGGATGGCCGGTTTCGGCAGCAGCGACCCCAACATGAAGGTTGAGGATCTGACTCCACCGTTCTCGTCCGACCTGCTTCCCGTGATCAAGTTCGTAATCGAGCAGATGGATATTAACTCGGGTTTTCCGCCGATCATGCAGGGACAGGGTGAGCAGGGGGTCCGAGCGGGCTCGCATGCGGGCACGCTGATGAAGACGGCTTCGCCCACGTTGCGTGATCGCGCCCTGATCGCCGAGCGCAACTGCGCGGTTGCCGCCGATCTCACGATGGAGATCAAGGAGGCCAAGGACGATTCGACCTATTGGACGAAGGCCGACACCATTCAAGATGTGCGGCAGACCGAGTTCAAGCTCATGGACTTGCCCGACGATTGGCGCGTCACCGTGGACTCGCATTCGTCCAGCCCGATCTTCAGCGACGAGAATGCGCAGCTGATCTTGGCCGCTCATGCAAAAGGACTGGTTCAGACCGAGTACGTGCTCAACAACATGCCGTTCCCTAATCGGGAGGACGCCCTGGCTCAGAACCGCGAGGCGGATAAGAACAAGCAGGCGATGATCCGGCAGTTGATGCAGGATAATCCGGAGGCGGCCGAGAAGGTGCTGGCGAAGACGCTGGGAGGGGGAAGAAGGTAAGCGGCGACACCCTCTCTCGGGTCCGGACCTTCGACCGAAGTCGCACCGGTATTTAGCGCGTCACACCACTCGGGTACACTAGTATCGCCCTCGGCAGGTGTCGCCGGTTCGTTAAGCTGGAAACCTCCCGTTAGGCGAAAATCCCGTCGGCATAGGCTGCATGATCGGCATCCCGCCTTGCGCGCGGCGGCGCGCTTGCGCCAGTACCGGATCGCTGTCGGCGATCTCCGCGCCTTTTGCTTGCGTGCGCGCTTGATGCAGGGCGCGTTCGATGTGGGCGAGCTTGGATTGCTCCATGTTTTCGAGCATAAAACCATGAAGACTTTCCGTTGTTACCTCGGCGATCTGGCCGAAATCGTCTTTAAGTGAAACGGCGCTGATCGGCGAAAAATTGGTATCTTTGCCGCGCGCTTGCAATATGGAGCGAACGGCTAAAGCTGCGTCTTCTGCTGCTTCCTCCGTCTTGAACATCAACGTCCACACCATCGGACCGGGTCCGAAAACGATCGTCAGGCTGAACATTTTTTATCCTCGTTTGTTTCGATCCACTTCTCGTACCAGTCCTTCCGGATCAGGTAGCGCGCTCCGTAGCGTTTGAATTGAGGCCCGTCGCCGCGGCGCAGGATGCGCCTGAAGGCGTCGTAATGCACGCCCATGTCGGCGCAGATTTGTTTGGGTGTAAGCCACCGTTTCGACAGGACATCGACCATGTTGGCTGAACCTACCCGCTTTTACGACCTGTTGCAACCCTCTGCGGTCTTATCAAACCACGTAGGTCGATCTCGCCAAGCGTCGGATACTCCATCTGTTTTGGACCAACCCCTCACACTAGGAGATCTTCAATGATCCGTAATCGTCGGCGAGGGCGCAAGGGCCGCCACTAATGCCCGAGCCCGTTCCTGCAGGGTCGGGGCTTCCCCGGCCACAACAGACGCAATCGCCCCCGATGGGTGTCAGCCCGGCAACGGGTCCGACTCCCAACAAGGGGTACGAGGCGGCTGCCATGCAGCGGCTGGGCTTAGTGATCAAGCAACTTACTGACATCTTGCCGCTGGCGGGCGCGACGTCCGACATCGGCAAGACCGTTCTTGATGTTCTCGGCAAGCTCGCCAAGCACGTTCCGGCGGGGTCGAACACGCAGGCGTCCGAGCGCAATGCGATCGATCAGATGGCCATGAAGAACGCGCAGGCTGCGCAGACCAATAAGACGCTGCAGCAGCCGCAAGGCCAACAGGGCGGGCAGCCGCCTGGTGGCGGCCAAGGCATGCCGCTCGGCATGGGGATGGCCGCATGAACCTTTTTGAAGACAAGACGCCGATGCCGGACAACGCGCATGTCAAGCGCGCGGGTGGCGATACGGTGTTTCTTGGACCGGCGCCGCCGCGCAGCGATGCGCCCGTGCGCGTCTCGCAGACGCTGCAGGAGCGCTACGCTGATCGAGCCGATGATGCTCAGAGCGTCGTCAACGTCATTCGCCCGCGTCGCGGGCACGGTTATTGAGGAGCCTGGCTCATGCCCGTCACCGATCTCGACACCTTGATTGCGAAATTGAAAGATCCTGGCGTCGATGCGCACGATCTGGATTCGCGCGTCCTGGCCGCCGGTCTTGAAGATCTTCGCAATCGTGTGAGTCATGCGGAGTATTCGCAGCTCAAGGCGCTCTCGCAGGCGCGAATTAATGCCGACCGGCTCACGGCTGTCGAGGCAGGCACTGCTGCTTTGACGAACGATAACGTCGAGTTCCGACGGTCGGTCAACGATGCGACCAAGCTGCCGCACGAGCATGCCGAGAAGCTGACGGAGCTGGAAGGGCGAGTCCGCGCTTGCGAGGGCGCGGTTGGAGCGGCTCCTTACAAGGTTCCGAAGCCGATCGAGCCGGTTTCGGTTGAGCCGGCCAAGGTAGAGGCGCCGAAAGCGCCGTTTTACCCAAAGACTGAAACGACGTCTGCACCGCCCGCGCCGAAACCGTCCGTTCCGCCTCCCGTCAGTCCCGCGGCGCAAAAGCCGCCGACCCCGATGTAAAGGATTCAGCCGATGGACCTCTTCCACAACCCCGCCAAATCGATCCCGACTTCGGACGAGCAGATCGTGCGCGTCGGGATGGAGCAGGACGACATCCAGGGTCGCAAGTCGCACTTGCCGGCGCAGATGAAGTCGGGCGCGCTCACCATCAGCCACGTGCCGAATGCCGGCACCAGCATCGGGACCAAGTAAGTGCCACAAGTCGAGATCGACGAAACCGAGTTGCTGCGGCTGCGCCGGACGGGCGAGACCGTTGGCGCCATGCTCAAGTCGCCGAGCGCCAAGCGCAAGCTGCTTGAGGCGCTCAAGGACGTCCATCCGGAAGATCCCGCGGTCAAGGAGCTTGAACGTCCCGATCCGACCGAGGATCGGTTTTCCAAGCTGGAGCGCGAACTCGCCGAGGAGCGCAAGGCGCGCGCGGATGCCGAAGCCGAGCGCGAGAAGAATTCCAAGCTGGACGATATCCGGCGCGAGCAGGCGGAAGGCTTCGACAAGCTGAAGCGTGCCAGGTGGACGGATGACGGGATCGCCAAGGTCAAGGCGGTCATGGAGGAAAAGGGGATTCTCGACGTCGCCATCGCGGCGACGTGGATCGAGAGCCAGATGCCCCCGGTCGCGGAGCCGGTCATGCCTGGTGGGCACGGCGCATGGAATTTCCAGGATTCGCTCACTGACGGCGATGTCGATCTCAAGAAGCTGATCGAGGCGAAGGGCGAGAATGAGGGCCTTTTGCGCAAGATGGCCGGCGAGGCGATTGCGGAAGTCAGGGGTTCGGTGCTGGGGGCGAGGCGGTAACAATGTGCTTGCGTTCGACATATGAGCAGCCTAGTGTGGGGACGGTTAAACCCGTTTTCCATAGGAGTCTTCTCATGACGCGGATGACGCTCGAACGAGTTACGCTGACCTGTATGAATTGCCAGCAAGAATTCTCAGTTAACGGCGCGCAGGCGAAAGCTTATGAAGCGCGTCAAGGCAAGGTCCGAAAGTATTGTTCTTCCGAGTGTTTTAACGTGCACAGGAAGATTCCGATTCCGACTTTTAACTGTGCTCATTGCGGTAAGCTGACTGAACGAAAAGGTTATAAGAACGCAAAGGGTTCGTTTGGCATTTTCAACTATAAAACTAAGTTCTGTTCGATTAGCTGTTCGGCCAAGGCGCAGTTTCGAAGAAAAGATTTCGGTGTCGGACGAATTGATAAGTGCGGTTATCGCTTGTTGAAGCGCGGCGGGCGCTACGTTCCTGAGCATCGGCTCGTGATGGAAGCGCATATTGGGCGCTTGCTGCGTTCCGAAGAAACCGTTCACCATATTAACGGCCTGAAGTTGGATAACAGGCTAGAAAATTTGGAACTTTGGGCCGCGAATCACGGCAAAGGGCAGCGAGTTTCCGATCAAGTGGCGTGGGCGATCGAGGTACTTAAGAATTATCCCGAATACGCTCGCGAGCGAGGGTTCGAGATTCAGCCTGTGAAATCAGAGGGTTCGACATCCGCTGTCCCTCCGGCAATCTTGCACATTTCAGAAACGGAATCTGCGTACGTTTCTGGTTGTGCCGGAATAACTTAAATAGGAGGCTAGATTGCCACTTCCGGGCATCGGTGTCGCGCCCCCAGCCGGGTCATTATACACCGAACTAACAGCCGCGACACGTCGTGCTTATGTGCCAAGGCTCTTTGTACAGATATATTTCGCAAGTCCTTCGTTATTTTACCTGACCGGCAATGCGCAGCGCGCTGCGGGTGGACTGAATCAGATCACAGTACCCATGCAAGGCCAAAGCATGGTCCAAGGCCAGTTCACCGGCTACGGCGGCGGCTTCAATTCTCCCAACGTCACTCCCGGCGTGCAAAACGGGCAGTGGAACTTGGCTTACTGGGTCGTTCCCGTTCCGCTCCCCTTCGGCGAATCCGTGCTTCAAGCGACCGATCGCGAGATCAGCCTGCTCAAGGCGCGCATGAATGACGTTTACGCGGTGACGCGCCAGAATATGGCGCGTTTGCTTTACACCAATAACTCGTCCAATTCCCTCTTCCCGAACAGCTTCCTCGATGCCTTTGACAATGGGACCAATTTCCCGAATTACGGCGGTATCAGCCGCAACGCTGCTGGCAACTCGGCCTTCAAGGGCCAGTACATCAACATGGGCGCGAATACCTACACGACGGTGTCGACGTCCGGCTTTACCCGCGCGACGATGGCTACGCTGCTGGCAAACATTACCGACAGCGCTGGCGGCGAGGCGCCGACTTACGGGGTCATGAATCCCGGCGACTTCGCGACTCTGAACAAGGACTTCGTCTCGAACGAAACCGCGTTCGTGGATCCGGGCGGCAACTATTCGATGGACACCAGCCGCCGGACCAGCTTCCCGAACCTGAATGTCAGCGGCATCCCGATCTTCGCCGACCATTTCGTGCCGCAGGGACAGGCGTTCTTTCCCAATGTCAAGTACACGGCGATGTACCTGTCCGAGGACGCCGCGTTCGACTTCAGCGGGTTCTACTCGCTGGTCCCCTTGGGGCAGATCGGCCAGCAAGGCGTCGTCGTGGTCGGCTACAACCTCGTCTCAGCGAAGTCGAGTTCGGGCGCAATAGCCTACAATATTGGCGCGAATTCGTTTTAAAAAGGAGCGCCCTGATGGCGAAGTTCAAGATGACCCGCGTCACGGACTCCGGCGACCTCTCTTGGGGGATGGTCCAGTCTGGGCCGATGTCCGGGCCTGGTGTCGGCCTGCAGCTACCTCAAAATTTGTATCCTTCAGAATTGAACGCGAGTCCCTACGACGCGAACAACAACTATGTTGGTCTCGCGGCTGGGGATCAGATCACGATTCCCCGCGGCGATTGGCTGATCTCGCTCGGCTCCTATTGCGTGCTTCAGTTCGATGATCCGGTCAATGCCTCCGGCGTTTGGTCAATCATCGCCTCCGCGGCGTGGGACAGCGGCCTTTTGTACGTTCAGAGCGACGGCTTCTCGTATCGCATCGCCAACATGACCGGTTGCCCGGTTGGCGGCATCGTGAACGCCTACGGCTCGGGATATGTCCAGGCGACGACTTCGATCGCGGTGACCGGCGGTGGCGGCTCGACCTGGGCGCCGATCGTCGGCGGCCAGCTCGTCATGACGACTGCGACCATCGTGACGGCGAATGCCGGCGCGGGGTATGGCGTCGCGCCGATTGCCATCCTGCCGGCGCCTCCCGGTCCGAACAACAACGCGAACGGCATCGGAGGCGTCCAGGCGACCGGTTTCTGCACGATTGCTTCGGGGACGGTGTCGGGCTTCACCTTCACCAATCCGGGGGCCGGCTATCCGTCGGGCACGACGTACTCGGTTGCGCTGCTGCCGAACCCGACCGACCCGAACATCCCGACGGGCATCACGCTCGCGACTGCCGTGTTCAGCATCACGGGCTCGGGGTCGATTTGCGGCGTGCTCTGCACCAATCCTGGTGCCCCGCTCGCGACGCCGAACAACATCACGCTGACTCTCTCGGGCGCCGGCACCAACGGCACTGTTTCGGCGATCATGTGCCAGACGGTCGTTTCGACCAGCGTGATCGGCGGCTCTACGATCGTCGGCGCGGGCTCGGTGGCTGCGCTGCTCACGAGCGTCGGCGGCTATCCGCAGTCGGCAGGTCCGGCGACGCCGATTACCGGCACCATCACCAACGCCCCGGTGTACTTGATCGCGGGCGCCGTTTCCATCGGCGGGGCAGGCGTGTACGGCCTCTGGGCGCGGCCTCGTCCGCTGCAGGCGCAGTTGGCGGTGGGCGGTACGGGCACGATCGCTGCGCAGGTGGGCATCATCTACGACGGCGGCCTGTTCTTCGGCGTTCCGACTCCGATCGTGTCGCCGTACGGCGGCCTGTTGACCGGCGCCGCGTCGACGATCACCGGGACCAGCACGATCACCTTCAGCATGGGTCCGCGGCCCGACTTCGTGCTGTTGCAACCGCTCAAGGTGTGATCGGTGGCGACCTTCAGCATCACGTTTGTCGCCGGGTTGGGGAGCAGCAATTCCGCCTACCCGTCGATGAATCTGCAGCAGCCGGCCGTTCAGATCGATGATACCAATGCGACTGACGGCGCGCAGCAAAAAGACATGGCGCTAAATAGGCAGATCAACATCCTAGGGTCGGATGGTGTTATTCGGAAATGTACGATCGATGCATCCCGTAGTGATCCGTCCCGCAACCTGATATATTACAATCTCATCTGATGCGTGCCAGCAAGGAGGTGCGCCTTGCTGCAAACGTACCTGACTCGCACACAGCAGCTCCTGCAGAACCCCGCGGCGCCGACCTCGCTTTATGCGACGGCCGATTTGACGTCCTACATCAACGTCGCGAGAGGGCAACTCGCTGGCGAAACCGAGTCCTGCAGAGCGCTTGGGACGCTTTCAACGGTCATCGGGACGCGCAACTATAACTTCTCCTCGATCAGCTTGGGCGCGGGCACCGGTTTGGCCGGCGTCATCAACACGCGCGGGATGTTGTACGCGGTGGCGTCGGGCTATCAGTGGATTCGCCCGCGGCCGTGGCCGTGGTACTGGCTGTTCAAGTTCAACAATCCGGTTCCGCAGGGCGGTGCACCGCAGGTCTTCAGCCAATTCTCGCAGGGCTCGTCGGGCCAGGGCTCGATTACCGGTATCGGGACCGGTACGATGTCGTCGGGAAGCTTCTATCTCGACCCGCCGCCCGATCTCGTTTACTCGCTCCTGATCGACTGTTCGTGCTACCCGATCGCGCTGGTGGCGGATACGGACGTGGAGGCACTGCCGTATTTGTTCACGGATGCGGTCCCATACTTTGCGGCCTATCTCGCGTTGTTGTCGTCGCAGACCTCGGCGCGGGTGGAGGATGCGCAGAAAATGTTCGATCTCTACAAGATGTTCGTCGATCGCGCCAGCCAGGCGTCGGCACCGAACGTCAACCGGTACTTGTATGAGAGGCAGGCTGATCCGACTTCAATCAACAAGTTGGGCATCACGACTAAGGCGGGGCAGTGACATGGGACCGTTGAGTGCAAAGTTGCGCAGCGTCGAGGGTGGTGTCGCCCATTGGTGTCCTGCGTGTGATGAGTCGCATGTTTATCGCGTGCCGCGATGGATGTTTGATGGAAATGTTGATTCGCCGACGTTTTCGCCCAGCATGCTAATTAGTTGGGGAACTTGGGGCGATGACGATCCGGAGGACAAGGAAAAGTATGACGGGCGAATTTGTCACTATTTTTTGACGGCTGGAAAGTTGGCGTATTGTGGCGATAGCACGCATGCGTTAGCTGGGCAGACTGTCGATTTACCAGATTGGCCTAAAGCGTACGAGGAGCGTCCCGGTGCCGATGACGCTTAACCAATACGTCGAGGACGTTCAAACCTTCTTGCGTGACAGCAAGCAGGATTTGCTCGATCCGCAGGACATCATCAAGTACATCAACCGCGCTCGCCGGGAGATCGCGATCCGGACGCAGTGCGTGCGCGTTCTCACGCCGATCACGGGAGCGGTTATTGGAGCATCGGTTGTTTCCGGAGGTTCAGGGTATGGTAGCGGGACCACGACGATAACGCTTACGCCGCCTGATTTTCCTTCTGGCGCTGGACCTTTTCCGAACGGGAGTCAGGGCTCCGTTACGCCGATCGTCAGTGGCGGTTCGATCACGGGCGTGAATGTCGTTTATGGCGGTGCTGGCTACTGGCAGCCATCGTTCTCGATCACTGGGGCGGGGAGCGGGGCGACGGTGACGCCGGTTTTGTCCAAGATCGAGCAACTAAGTCAAGGCCAGGAAGTATTGAATTTTTCAGACGTAGACTTGACTCCGTTTCCAGGAGTACAGTCCGTGTACGCCGTACAATCGGTAAGTGTTCTTTATAGCGGGTTTAGGTATTCGTTGATTTGTTACTCATTTTCTACTTACCAAAGCTTAATCCGCATCTGGGCTCAACAATGGCAATACGTGCCGGCGGTATTTGCCCAGTACGGACAAGGTACAAACGGCACGCTATACTGCTATCCGATCGCTTCGCAGAATTGGCAGGTTGAGCTAGACTGTTATTGTCTGCCTCAAGACTTGCTGACGGATTTAAGTGTTGAAGTTATACCGGACCCGTGGACCGATGCGGTGGCTTATTTCGCTGCTCACCTGTGCTACTTGAGTATTCAGAATTTTAATGCTGCAAAATACTATGAGGACATGTTCAATAGGCGATGTTTGGGGTACAGCAACGCCGCGCGGGTTAGTCGCGCGACTTCGCCATATGGCAGGTACGCGGGAGGGGCGTGATGGAATTATTTACCAATGCTCGCGCTATACGAATCATGTCTTCGTCCGTGCCCGTGAACTTGAGTAAGTTCACCCCGAAAAGGATAAATCGACAATTGTCAGTAACGTACCCCTTTGCGGGTTCTATGCGGTCTATACTGGGAGAAAAAATAGATCGTCCAGGGGAGACAAGATCAAAGTCGATTCCCGTTAGTTTGCACTTGCCGTTCCAGTTATCTTCACACCAAGCTTCAGTGAGGTTGAACGGAAGCTGTTTCTTGATGCAGCGATGCCTAGCGCCCGTGAGCAGAGGTAGCCATGGATGCTTTGCCTTTTCGTAAATCGCTTTTTCTGATCCTCGTGTTTCGCGCATTGCGGCCCATGTCGCTCTGTCGCGCGCTCGGTACTCAGCTAGATGCTGTTGCCGCAGCGCGATGGATTTGGCTTTTAGTTTTTCGGTGTTTTCGGCATACAGCAGTTTTTCCATGCATGTATCAGAGCATGTTCGTTGCCTCGAATAGCGTGTTTCAAACGCATTTCCGCACGTGGCACAAATTATTCGTGTTGAAGGCGATCTTCTTGATAAAAAAGCCCGATAGCTTCGTTCGCGTGCCGCTTCCTTGTTCCCAGCGTACCAATTATCATAACTGCACTGTTTGGAACAACACGTATTGCCTTTTCGGGAAGGTTGAAAAAGCCGCTCGCAAGCAGCACAAGTGGTTGGTGCGGGTTTCGGTTTTGCTTTTGTCACGGTTAATTTTTGTAGTGCGACGCACTACATTTGTCAAGGGCTTCCTCTGATGCCCGTCCAAGGCAACCCCTACGTTCCTCCCGCTCCCGGCCCCCTCGTCATGGAAATGTTCGAGGGGATGAACACGAGCACGTCTCGCGTCGGCATTCCTGATGAACAAGTCAAATGGCTGGACGGGTTCTTCCCTTTAGATCACCACAACCTCCGCACTCTCTACGACGTCGGCGCCACGCTCTACACCGCGGTCGGCACGACGATCGTTTTCTTCGGCTTCGTCAACATCTCCTCGACGCCCTACGCGATTATTTTCCAGGCCGACGGCTCGGTTGTCGCGGTCAACGTAAACACGGCGGTGGTCACGACTATTTTAGCGGCAGGCACGATCGTGGTGCCATCTCAGCTCACGATTGGGCTCTCTCAATGGGGGCAGCAATACGCCATTATCGTCGCTAATCAGGCGAACGGCTACTGGTTGTGGGATGGCTTGATTACCTATAGCACGGGGACGATCGCGCCAAACGTAGTGTTGAGCAACAATGGTTCCGGATATGTGTCTCAGCCGGCCATAGGACTGATCGGCGGTAGTGGTTCCGGCGCCGTATTTACCTCTTCTATAAACAACGGATCGGTAGTATCCGTTCAGATCGTCAATCCCGGTACCGGGTATTTGGCCTCCGATACTCCTACTCTGACGTTCGTAGGCGGCAATCAGGCGGGCACCGGCGCCAGCATATACGCCAATTTGGGACATCATGCGGGTGGTTCCGGCGCGGTTATTGTCGTGACCATGGTTTACGAACCCAATGTGCCGGCGTATAATGCTTATCCTACCTTGACCGTGCCCGGTTCAGGATACGGGCCTAATACTAAAGTAAATGTTTATAATAATGGAAACGTGGTTGTTGGTACTGCACTCAAAATAACGTGCTCAGTTGTTGGCGGTTCTATTGCCAGCATAAAATCAACTTTTCCATCGTTGTATAATACCGCAACCCCTGTAGTCACTGCGACCGTGGTGGATACCGGGTATTACGCAATAACTTCGGCAACGGTAGATCCGTCGCACGAAGGTTCTGGATACAGCAACTACCCGGTTCTCACTGTTGTCGACGTAAACGGAAGCATTCAATCCTCCCCCGTCTTGACAGCCAATGTGACGGGTGCTGGAGCCTCTGTTACTTCTGTAAACATAATATCGGGCGGCATATTTGCAGCCAACGTGGCTCCGACAGTGGTAATTACCGACGTCGCGACCAATGCTGCCGGCTCTATCACTATCATGCCCTATGGCGTCAGCGGCAACGCGGTCGAAACCTATTCCGGCCACGTGTGGGTTGCCAACCAGAACAATTACAGCTGGTCCGCGCCCGGCTCGGCGTCCAACTTCGCCACCAGCGCGGGCGGCGGCTCGGCACAGTCCGCGGACTCCTACCTCAAGATCGGCTACACGCGCCTGATCCAGTCGAATGGGTTTCTCTATCTGATCGCCGATTCCTCGATCGACTACATCTCGGGTGTCCAGACGGCGGGCACGCCGCCCACGACGACCTTCACCAAGCAGAATGCCGACCCGACGATCGGCACGCCCTACCCGTGGTCGGTCATCCTGCATGGGCAGGATCTGCTGTTTTCCAATTCTGTCGGCATTTATGGTGTTGCCGGAGCTCGCCCGACCAAGATCAGCGCCATGCTGGATGGTATCTGGGGCACCGGCAACCTTAACCTGTCCGCAGCGCATGCGACGATCTTCAAACGTGAAGTGTGGATGACGCTGACGACTTTCGTCAATCCGCTCACAGGCGCGACGGTGACGGAGCCGCTGATGTGGGATGGCAAGCGCTGGTTTGCTTCGCCGCAGAACATGAACATGATTTTCATCGGCAGCCAGGAGCTCAATTCCGTCTTCACGGCCTACGGCACTGACGGCACGATCGTAGCGCCGCTGTTCACGACCCCGTCCACCAACTTCACCAAAGTCGTGGAGTCGAAGCTATGGGCTGAACCGGGCGGTTACCTGCTCAACAAGGCGACGGACCGCTTTTGGGCAATTGCCAATTACGCCTCGATCGCGTCGCCGTCGATCGTCCTGTCGATCGACGCCGTGTCGGCCGATCCGAACGTGGCGGGCAGCATTGTCTCGACGTCGGCCGGCTACACGATCCCCGGTCCATCGATTACCGGGCACTGGGTCACGCCCCCGCAGGCCGTAGGCCAGCAAGGCATCCTGACGGGGATGACGATCAAGACGAATTGCGCCGACATGACGCTGATTTCTGCTATGATCGACAACAAAATCGTCAGATACAGAGGTTAGAGCAATGATTTACGATATGTCCGTTCCGTGTCCGCTGGACGACCATCCCGTTACGTTTAAATTTGAACTGGATAAGCGTAATAAAAACAAAGCTTTCATCATGGATTTTTTCCAGAAGGGGCTTCTTTATGAGCCCGAGATTTCATGGTTCATGCTCCGGGCGATAAAACCAGGCGATTTCGTCGTGGACGTCGGCGCCAATATTGGTGTTTTCACGGTTCTCATGTCCAAGATGGCAGGGCCTGATGGACTCGTACTGGCGTTTGAGCCTGATGCAGATAATCTTTCGTGTTTAAAGAACAATTTGCGTATAAACAATATCAGCAACGTCGAGATTGTCGAGCGCCCCCTGTGGATTCGAGAGGAAGAGGTTAGATTGTACGAATGTAAGGATACGACTGGTAGTCACGCACTTTGGGATGTGTCGCTGTGGCCTGGCAATGAGCTGACCCGGCACGATGGCGTCAAGTCTAAAGCTTTCATGGCGTGCACGTTGGAAAAAGAACTGGCCCGAACAGGGCGGAGGTGCGCTTTCATCAAGTTGGATACCGAGGGGGTCGACGAACCCATCTTGAAGTCTCTCGGATCGCAGCGTCCTGATTACATAGTATCAGAGTTGAACCCGTTCGGCATGCTTCAGGTTGGTTCTGATAACGACGCGATGCGGACGCTCATGTCGAGTTATGGATATGAGTGTTTTTTCATTCACAGGGATGACCGACTGCCTTCGCTGATTCCGGCCAGTTCCAAGCTGATGAACGGTCCTAACGGCTGTATCGTGATGAACGTGCTGTTCTCGACGTTGGAGAAGGTTGGCGAGGTCTATCCGTATGTATCAAGCATAAACAAGTGGGACTTCTTGAAAAAAGACGTAGTCAAATGAGTCTTGCAACCCTCGCCTTCGTCCCCGACACGCCCGCCGATTTCCAGCGGTGGAGCTTCTCGAACCAGGCGTCGCATCGCGACATCATCCGCGTGATCGAGCAAAATCAAGTCGCGATGACGCTGGGGTTCACGCTGACGCCGGTAGACGAATACCTGATCGACCCCTTCGACCCCGATAACCTGGGCAACTGGCCGTACTTGCATCAGGTCATGCACAACCAGATGTTTCAAGCCGCCGGTCTGCCCGCCAGCTACGACCTGACCGGGATCGATTGGCAAGACCCCCAGGTTGTGCAAAACTGGATCTCGGCTCACGCCGACGATCATAACCGAATCTCAGCCTTTTTAGGATTGTCCTGATGCCCGCAGAAGCCCTGAAGCCCGTCGCCCCGCCTCCCGTCGTCTACGCCGAGGTGCGCCGGTTCGAGCTGCCCGATCTCGACACGCATGCGCGGTGGTTCATGCCGCGCTTTCTGAAGGAGTACCCGCACCTCAACGAGCGCTCGGCGATCGGCTTCTTGCGCGGGATCGTCTACTCCAACGAGTTTCTGTTTCTCTTCCAGGAGAAGGGCGTCGCCTTGGCGCAGGCGATGGGGTCCGGCGGCCTGGAAGCCGAACCGATCGTCTGGGAACGGTTCGTCTGGGTCGAGAATCCAGCCGATGCCGGCCAGCAGCAGGCGGCCTCGTTTTTCTACGATCGGATCGTCAAGTGGGCGAAGACGATGGGCGTGTCGAAGGTGCACGTCGAGGAGCATAGCGACTGCACTCACGACCAGATCAAGGCGCGCGTGGGGCGGGTGTTCGAGACGCAGCAGCGCTATGTGAGGCCGTAATGAGTTTCCTAACGGATCTTGTCGAGGGGCACGATAGTAATCTCGGCAATGACATCACCGGTATGTTCCGGCCCAACGAGATTGGCCAAACGCTGGAGGGCGCAGGTTTGCTCGCGGGCGGCCTGTTGACGGGTGGCGCGTTGCTGGGCGGTGCGGGGGGGCTGTTTGGCGCGGGCGCAGGGGCGGGCGCAGCGGCTGATGCGGGCGCAGGAGTGGATGTTGGCGGGATGTTCAGCAGCATCTTTGGTAATACTGCCGGAGCAAGCACCGATGCGGCAGTAACGGCTGCCGATCCGCTTTCTCTTGTTGCGCCGACCGATGCAACTTCAACTTTTGGCAGCACGCCTGCCGGTGGAGCAATCCAAAGTGCGCTCGGTTATGGTGGAGGAGCGGGAGATGTGACGCTGCCGCCTTCGCCTCCGACAGGCATTCCCGGCGATCCTGGTTTGGGTGGCGGGCCAATAGGGCCGCAATTGCCCACTGATCCCTACGCGGGAGGCGATCCTACGCTTGGTGCCAATCCAAGCCAGGGCGGCGGGATGATTGGCCCTCCAGCGCCTGCTGGCAGCACCGGCTTCTTGTCCAGCCTGAATCCTTCCAACTGGACCCTCGGCGGCGTCGGCAAGGTAGCGGGCGTGGCAGCGGCTGGCGCTGGTCTCGGCATGGACCTTCTAAATCGGGGTCAAACAGACCCCAATCAGGCGATGCTGGCGCAGCAGGCCGCCCAACTCGGGCAGTCCGGACAGGTGCTGGAGTCCTACCTCAAGACCGGCAAGTTGCCCCCCGCTCTCCAGGCGCAGCTCGACCAGGCGGTCGCCGCCGAGAAGGCGCGTATCGTTTCGGGCTACGCAGCCAAGGGCATGCCGACCGATCCCAACCAGAATTCCGCGCTCGCACAAGATCTGAACAACGTGCAGACTAATGCGATCGCGGCGATGGCGAATGTCCAGGTCGAGATGATGAATACCGGCTTGAAAGAAACCGGTTTGTCGTCGCAGCTCTATCAGATGCTGACCCAGCTCGACCTCCAGCAGAACAAGGACTTGATGTCGGCGATCTCGTCGTTCGCCGCGGCGCTCGGGGGCGGGATGGGTGGCGGGCAGAATGTTAAGTTGAGCCTGGCATGACCCCTCGCGATTTCAATCGGGGAACGTTGAAGCGCTTTTTCGAAAGAAAAATGGTGGTAGAGCGGCAGTGTGCCGTTGCCGCCGACATGAGTCTTAAAATAAAGACTCCCGTAGGGACATCCAATTCGGAGTGCAGCATGCGAGATATTGGCACGCCAGTCGAAAGTTTGACGTATAATTTTGTGCGCCATATAGGACAATTGTACCTGCCGGAAGGCTGTTGTTGCGATATGTACGGGTGCATAGAACTGTTTCAAAAAATTGATAAAAACGTGAGACGCATTGATACTTTTTCCGGCATGGAGTCTGATACTATTTATATACGTAATGGAACTAATTGGTTTGCCACCTAGTTGAATGGAATAAGCTATTATGATTAACTCACTGGAAAAGAACATTGCCATGGTCCGTTGGCGAACCATATTCGTGCCGTTGCTCATCGGGGCTGCTTGCTCCGGGTGGGTGAGCGTCGATTTTTGGGACGCAAGCAGACAAGCGTTGCTGGTGTGTCTTTCGGTCATAGCCGCAGGGGTGTTAGTCCGTCTCGCGCGTGCGCTTCCGTTCACCGTCGCTGACCAATACGAGCTCGATGAAATCCGGAGCCTTACGAGCGCTGTCTCGCAAATAGCTCGATCGTTGCGGGCTCTGCTGATCGCGGTGCTTGTGGGGATGATTGGTCTAGTCGTCGCTAAACCGCTGCTTGATTTTGCAGCAGCCACTCCTGTTCTTGCCGAACATCTTGCGCTGGCCGGTTCGTCAATCTCAGGCCTACTTGGAGTCGTCATCGGATATGTGTTCTTTCGGATGCTGCAAGTGGTGAGCAGCGATCAAAGTCTGACGGAACTGCAATCAAAATTCATTGTACGCGCCGTCGAGCGCAAGCAGGCCGAACGATTTGAAAAGCAGCAGGCAAAGTTTTTCAAAGGAACGAACGAGTGACTGACGTTTTTGTAAACGATCCTCCGGCGCTTCCTGGTCCAGCCCTGTCCTGGAAACCGGGCGAGCCGCCTGTCGGACAGTCGGCCCTGCCGCAAGCCGCCCCTCCGCCCGGTCCCGCCCTTCCCGACTACGCGCCCTACGGCGGCGCCAACATGACCGGCCTGGCGCCGGGTTCCCCCGGCTATGTGTCGAGCCGCCTTGCCGGCGAAGCCGCGGCAAAGGGCGAGGCGCAAACTGACTTCGATCGGCGGGCGGAAGACCAGATGAGACAGGATCGCCAGAAGATGGCGCAATCCTACGACCTGGAGGCGGCCGATGCGCGCGATCCTGCCCTCCGGCCGTGGAACGCCGAGCAGGAGAAAGCCAAATACATCCGCGGCCCCATGGAGAACTTCGGCTCGGTCGGCATGATCTTCGCCATGGCTGCCTCCGCGTTCACCCGCACGCCCATGATCAGCGCCTTGAATGCGGGTGCCGCCGCCATGCAGGCAACTGCGCAGTCCGACGAGAAAGCGTACAAGCAGGCTTTCGACGCTTGGAAAAGCAATTCCGACCTGGCACTCAAGCGCTTCGACATGGAGCGCAACCTCTATGAGGACGCCAACAAGCTGCTGACGACCGACATGGGTCTCTGGAAGCAGAAAAGCTTGATGCTCGCGGCGCAGTTCGACAACCAGAAAATGCGAATCATGCTGGAAAACGGCATGGACAAGGAGGTGCTGGACGCGCAGGCCGCGCAGTTCAAGGCGGCGGAGGAGATGCGCAAGTCGAAGTTCGAGTTCGAGAAGCAGGATTTCTTCCGGCAGCAGTACGCGGATTCGATCAAAGAGTATCAAGACGCCCATCCGGGGGTGAACGATAAGAACAAGACGCCGGAATACGTGGCGTTTAAGGCCAAGGCGTGGAGTGATGCCCTGCGCGCTTCGCAAGGCGAGATGACCCCGGAGCAGCTCGCGCAGCTTCGCGCGACGGCGACAGGCTCGGCAGCAACGAAACCCGGCACTCCGTCGTCCGATAATGCCAAAAGAGACGCCGATATACGGGCGGCGAATCCCGGAATTAGCGATACCGACGTCATAAAAGAACGCAACCGGCAGATCAAGGAAGAAAAAGAAACCAAGCCGACCATGAATGCTGCTGGTATTGATCTCGCTGCCAATATGTTCATCAAAGGTAATCCGGCCGCCATGACCAACGTCGGACGCGGAGTGCAAGGCGCGGCTAACCTCAACGCCATAAGGAATCGGGCCGCCGAGCTTCTCCAAGAACGCGGTTTGAATCCTGAAGAATCGGCCACATTGATCAACGAGAATACCGCGGCGTTCCAAGGCGACAAGCGCGGTGCGGCCAATTTGGCGTTGCGTTCTTCCCAGATCATCGGGGCATCGACGGTCGCGCTGAACACCATGGATCGCGTGCTTGAAACGTCCAGGAAGGTGTCTCGCACCGAATTTTCGGACATCAACAAGATATTGTTAGCCGGTGAACAGCGCACCGGAGATACGAACGTCATCAATTACGGTATCGCGTTGAATACGCTTATTAACAACTATGCTCGGGCAATTGGTGCCGGGAGCAACGCGCTGACCGACACGGCCCGCAGGGAAGCGCACGAATTGCTCGAAAAATCGTGGAGTCAAGGTCAGATCGAGTCCGCGATCGGGCAGTTGAAGAAAGAACTTCATGACGAATTGAGAGGCGCGCAGGAAGCGCGCAAGATTTGGGCGGAAGGCGGTTCGGCAGTGCCTGAATTGGGCAGCGGAGCCGTTACAGGAACTCCGAAAGTGCCGCCTGTGAATCTTCTCAAGGAAGGCACGATTACCCCCTTCGGCGATAAGGGTGATTGGACTTTGCGGAACGGTAAGCCTGTTCGGGTTGATCAATAATGGCGACCGAACTCCCAGAAATCATCGTCACGGCGGACGAAACGCCGAAAAAGCCGCCTGTTGATACGGGACCTGCCGCAGTTGTCGCTCAAGAAGGGCCTGCAACCGCCGTCGAGGACGGCGAGTGGAAGGTCAGCGGCCCTGAGCGCCCCGATACTGATGAGTGGAAGGTCAGCGGCCCTGAGCGCCCCGACAAGTCGACCGTGCTCGGTCAGATGGGGACCGGGTTCATGGACCCGGTCGAGGGCGGCGGGCAGTTGATCTCTAACATACTCCCCAAACCAGTGCGCGAGACGCTCGATACGTTCAATAACTGGGCGGCCAAGCACTCGGGCGGATTGATTCGCGAACTGCCCCCCGGTGGCAAAAACCAGCAAATGCAGGAGCGCGAGGCCGCAATCCAGGAACAGCGTGGCGCCAACAAGGATAACATCGATTGGTCGCGCATGGGCGGCGACCTGCTTAACCCGATCAACTATGTTGGTGGAGGTGGGATCGGCGGCGCAAGCAAACTGGTCAATGCCGGCCGCGCATTCTTAGGCGGTGCGAGTTCCGGCGCGATCCAACCTGCTTCCGATCCCGACTACTGGCGCGAGAAGCAGAAGCAAGTTGGACTGGGAGCAGCATTCGGTCTGGTAGCAGGCGCGGCAGCTTCCGCGGTTGGAAAGGGCTTGGATGCTGTCGGCGCTGTTTTAGCGCGCAAGAATCCCGAATTCTTGGAAAACAACTACATTAAGGAAATAATAAAGCGTATCGGTCAGGACGAGAAAGTTGGCGGGCCTTCGGCGCAGGATATGATTGATATTGTCAACGCTGGCAAGAAACCGTTGACCTTGGCCGATGCAGCTTTACCAAAAGGGAACGTGCGAGGACTCGCAGGCAGCGTTGCTCGACAACCCGGCGAATCGAAAGCGATTGCAGCCCAATTGATAGGTAAGCGTGACGAGGCGGCAGCGCAGCGTATTCGTCAGGACATCGAAACCTACATGCACGGCGGCGATTCCGCTTACCAAACCAACGAGATGTTGCTTGCCGCGCGCAGCTCGGCATCGACTCCTGCTTATAACGCTGCTTACAAATTAAAAAACATATGGAGTCCTCGTCTTCAGCAGTTTATCGACGATCCAGATTTCAAAAAGGGACTGAATCGCGGTTGGCATCTCGAACGCCTGCGCGCCCTTGCAGAAGGGCGCAAGATCACGGCGACCGAACTCGGGGTCGATATCGACATGGAGGGTAATGTCAATCTGATAGAAGTGCCGAACATGCGCTTGCTCGACATGGCGAAGCGCGGTTTGGACGCCATGATAGCTGATACGCGCGATCCGATTACCGGACGATTGTCGGCGCACGGAGTAGCTTTGAATCAGGCGCGGCACGCCTACGTCAAGGAATTGGAGGCGCTCGACACCAGCGGTGCTTACAAGCGTGCCAGGCAGGCATGGGAAGGCCCGTCGGCTAGCCGCGACGCTGTCCAACTCGGCCGTGCCGTGTTCCAGTATTCCCCGGAAGAAATGGCGGCTGAGGTAGCGAAGCTATCGCCTGCCAACCGGGAATTTGGTCGCATCGGCGTTGCTGACGTTTTGCAGGAAAGGCTTGCCAAGACCGGCTTGCATGGAGACGAGGCCAAGGCGATCCTTAAGAATTCGTGGACGCGAGAACAACTGCGACCGTGGTTCCGGTCGCCGGCTGATTTTGACAAGTTCGTTGATTCCATCACGACTGAAACTAAGATGTTTGAGGCTGGTTCCGAGTGGGTGGGAGGTTCGGCGACGGCCGGGCGGGTAGCTGAAGACACAGGCGGTAATGGACTGAAGGTGGCGTTTGATGCCGCCCGGATAGCGCGCGATCTGGCTAGTGGCGCGTGGGGACCTGTACGTGCGGCGGTTAATTCGTGGCGCCTTTATCGCGATCTGACGACGAAGAACGACCCCGCTTTCAATGAAAAAATCGCCCAAATCCTGTTCGCAACCCGCATCTCGCCCGAGACCGCGGCCAAATTGACCGGCAAAACCCCCCTCAATACCGTTAACCCACTGGAGAAGACCGGCGCGGCCGTGTCGGCAGGCGGCGTACCTGCCGCTGCTGCAGTGGGAGTGCCGCAGGCGCAGGATCGAGGCGGTTCTAGCGCCCCCCAACAAAATCCATCAAGTGGTAACCAGCTACCTCAAGGCAAACCAGCACCGCACGCCCAGTTGCAAAGGCCGCCCGGCGCGGTGCTGTCGGATGAGAGTCCTGATCCCGTTCGTCCCGGCGCGCAGTACGCCTCAAATGAACCGGCGAAACCCGAGAGCGCTCTGCCGCAAGAACCCTCTAATTTCCTGGCTGACGCCGATCCGGCTCAGCAGGCGCAACAAGCCCGCGAGGTCGCGGCACAGCGGCAGCGCCAGGCCGTCCAGCCCGCCGAGGGACGCCAGGAAGGCGCGTTCACCGACGCGCTGTTCGATGCGCTCATTCCCGGCCGCGCCGCTGTCCGGTCGCTGACGCAGGGCGAGTACGGGCAAGCCGCCGTGGAGGCCGGCATGTCCGCGGTGCCTTATGGCGGCAAAGCACTTGGAGCGGCGTTGCAGGCCGCGCCGATGCTGACAAAAGCCGTTGCCGCTTCTACCGCCGCCCTGACATCGTTGTTCATGGATACGTCGGAAGGCGCTTCCAAGCTCTCGCCCGAAGACCAGTCACGAATCCGGATGATGCAAGAAAAGTCCAAGCAGGAACAGCAGAACCGGGCCAAGGATGCTGAGCTGCGGAAGAAGGAAGCCGACGAAAAGGCGGATCGCGACGCCAAAGCCGCTCAAGCTGCGGCGCAGACTCAGGCTGATTTGCAGGCAAAACTTGCCCGGATCGAGGCAGACAAGCAGCGCGAGCAAGCCAAGATCGAGGACGAAAGACGCCGAGCCGAGCAAAAGGCAGCCGAAGATGCTATTATAGCTAACGCTAATGAGAACAAGCGCTTGGCTGAGCGGCCTTTCCGGGAGAAGCACCCGGAGGCGGCATTGGCCATGTTCATGGGCGGCATCGCCGCGGCATCAATTCTCCCCGGCGCCACTCAGGCTTACAAACAGTGGGCGTTCAACTCGTACCTGAAGGATTGGGAAAAGCTGGACGCGGCTGCCGCGCAGGCTCTTAAAACCGGTACCCGCGAAGAGCAGCAACTCGCGGTCAACCGCTTGTCCGCCGCGGCGGCGGAATTGGCAAAGCGCGAAGGCAAGCTGGAAAAATATCCGTGGCTAACTCAGCTGGCCGCACCTACTGTAGCGATGGAGATGAGCGCGCTGCCGGCAGAAATAGACATCGCTCAACCGGTCGGCACGAAGGCACACGAGTCAGCCGTGGAGTATTATACCGACCCCGCCACGCTCGGAAGCTTGGCAGCTGTCGGCGCTGGCGGCTTTGGAGTTGGGCATTTCTCTCGCGAAGCGGCCGAGGGGTTGCTGCCTAAAGGCAAAATTCCCGCCGGCACGTCGGGCACTATCAAGACGTTCGAGGAGCGTAACACGGCTGAAGCAATCGCAGCAGAAGCTGCGGCCAAGAAGAAGGCTGAATCTGTCGCGAAGCGCAAAGCAACGCTTGAAGCGAAAAAGAAGGCCGAAGCCAAAGCGGAAAAGAAGGAAGAGGAGCCGCGCAAGGCCAAGGTACCGCGCGGCGGCTCTAAGATTTACGGACTGAGGGACGAATGAGCGCCAAGGAGAAGATCGAGGAACTCGCGCTGCGCGTCGCCCAAGATGCGCTGGATCCGAGCGCGACCCCCGAAGACCGCCGCGAGGCGTTGAAAATCCTTAATCCGCACTATACGATGCTGTTGAAATCTAAAGTAAAGGATGACTTGCCCGCCGAAGGCGGGTTCGACTTTGATCGATTCAACCAGGAGAACCGCGATGGTCGACCCGGAAATATACGACGAGTTGCGTCCTGATCCGAAGCAGCCTCCTGTCATGCTTGAACCGTGGCAGTGGGAGATTTGGCAACCGCTATTGGACCGCCTGAAGAAGGAAAAACGCGATGAGCGACCCGGCACGAAAGTGGGAAGTCATTCAGGACGAGCCTGAAGAGACGGATGCTCCTTTGACAAAGGCTCAGGAGCGACAAGACGCCGCACCTCCTGGGCTCGATCTCCTGTTGCTGAGCTTGAAGACGCTGTCTCAGCGCACGCTCTCTGCCATCGCCAATCTCTTCACCCTGGTGACCATGACAGGCACGTGGTGGTTGTGGTACAAGACGCCGGATCCTAATCCGACCCAGATCGTGTCTCTATCGATCTTCGCCGCGTTCGTGCTTGCGGCCAATTGGCTGGTGAGGCGGAAATGAAGCGAAACGCTCTTGTAGTCGTATTCACTACAATATTATTGCTGGTCGCTGGAGTCAACCCGCTTCGAGCGCAAAGCAATGTGCGTCTTGCGCCCCCAAACCTTGGGCTCCAGAGCCAAACTTGCGGCTCGGCCGTGTCAAGCTGCGTCTTGAAGGCCAGCAACGGCTTCTTGCTGGGGGTTTACGCCGAATGCACGGCGGCTTGCTGGATCATGGTGTTCAATACTACAACCGCGCCAAGCAACGGATCTACGACTGCGGGGGACGGAAGCGGGGCGTCCGGTAACTTGGTCGATTGCGTCGACGTGGCGGCGGGTTCGTCCCGATCCCTCACTTATCCGAATTACCCCGTATGGTATTCGGTCGGAATCACGGTTGCCATCAGCTCAACCGCGTGTGCCACGCTGACACTTTCCACGGTTGGTTTTGTGCGAGGAACCTATCAATGATCTGGAGAATCCTCGTATTAATGCTGCTTGCCCACGCTGCTTGGGCACAGCAGATATCGGGCGGCGCTGGGGGCGGCTCATCTTCTTCCCTCGTCATCGGCACCACGGCGATCACGGGATGCGGCACAAGCGGGTTTGTGCTGTATAACAACTCCAGCGCCGTAGGCTGTGAAGCGACTATCGTTTCCGGATCCTCGGCGACAAGCGGCTGCGGGTTCAGTTCCACTGGAAACTTTGGCGGGGTTTTGTGGAATAACAACGGGGTAGTAAACTGCGCTGTAAATGTGCTCTCGACTGACGGCTTATCCAGCTTTCGGATTAGCAGCGGTAGCGGCGGAACGTATGGGACCGTTCAGATATGGGATGTTGCGGGGACGGGCAGTAGGGCTGTTTTCATAGGCGGGGCGTCATTCGGAATTGCACAGTATTCGACGGCGCGCTATGCCTGGAATTCTTCCGCCTCTGGCGATGTTCTAGGCTCGATCGACACGACACTATGCCGACAAGGTGTCGGTATTGTCGAGATTGGTTCTGGGACGGGATGTGGAGCCAGCGGCAGTCTACTCACGACGAATATCACAGCCAGCGGCGCAAACGTGCTGTTTAGTGGGATAAACGCCACGACCGAGACGGACATGCTTTGCTTCAATACGAGCACGGGCCTCGTTACGCACAGCACCGTCGCTCAGCAATGCACGGTCTCGGATGCAAATCTCAAGCAGGAAATCACTCCGATTGACCCGCGCCGAGCGCTCGCTGTCGTGACTGGTTTTGATCCGATCGAGTTTCACTATCGTCCCGAAGCCGATATGGGCAGCGATTTGCACATGGGTTTTACGATGCAGCGGGTGGCATCCATCGAACCGAAACTGGCAACACCTAATGGCATCAAATATGGCGAGTTAAGCCCATGGCTGGTCGCAGCGATTCAGCAATTGAAAGCCGAGATTGATGCTTTGAAGGCGGCTAAATGATAAAAGTCATTGCCGCTATTCTTCTGTCGACGCTACCTTGCTGTGCAGTGACGTGTGCAGATTTCAAATATGATTATTATCCCTGCCAGAGATTAAATGCGGAATCGTTTCAGGGTATCACAATCGGTGACCAGATAGCTGCCTGCGTAGCGGCGCTCCCGCCCTCTGGCGGCATTTGCAATGCTCGCGATCTTCCTTCCGGCGGGACCGTCCCAGGATTAACTATTACGCAAAGCGGCGTCACAATCGTTGGCCCGTGTGGGACTTTCAATGTCACGGGTACGATCAACATATATAATCCTGACGGAATTTCGGCCTTCAAGTGGGAGATGTGCGGATCATCTTTCAACGGAAACGGTACCACTCTGGTTTGGCAAGGGGATGCAGCAAGTCCGATGTTTCGCCTGCGCGGCGTGCGCGATTCGATTTTAAGCGATTTCAGCATTAATTCGAGTTCAGCATTCCCCCTCGCAGAAGGTATCAGATTGGAGACTGCAACGGGGACGACCTCTACTCATCGTATCTATCGAAATGTAAAGATGAACGGGACCAATACTGGCGGCCTGATTAAAGGCATGCGATGGTGCATCGGCGATGACTGCGGTGGGGCCGGGCCGGACGGCAACAATGATGTGGACCTCATCGACGGCGTGCAGGTAGCGAATTACACCAACTGTGCTTTTTCGATCGAAGGCACCCAATCGAAGGCGCATCAGTTCACGGGGCAGTCATTCTTCGCGGGAAATCAGATCGGCCAGCGTGGCGTCTGTACCACGCAGGCCGCCAACCCTCTCCGTAACTCGGGAAGTTATCATTGGCAAGGCGGCGCTGGCGGCGGCAATACGGTCGCTGATTTCGATCTCGGCAATCCGAACGACACGATCACGATTCGGGATTTCAATCTCGAAAACTCGGCTCGCCTGCTGCAGACCGGACCCGTAAGTTCGAGCACGTTTCCCCTTACAATCAGCGGCGGGCGCTGGGCGGCAAACAAGCTCGCTCCCGACAACATCGTCGTGCTGTATCAATGGAACGGCCCGTTGTTCGTCGAGGGATCGAATATCGAGGGAGCACCACAGAACGCAACCCCATCGATCAGCCTCACATTTCCAGGCGCGACCGGTGTGGCGATCGGCAATTCGATCTCATGGGTGCCGGCATCGAGCGGCGGGCAGCCATTCATCGGCAGTGGGACGTGGCAGAAGACGGGTAACCTGCTCACGGACAATGCCGGCAACGTGTTCCCGATTCAATGAGGGTATGATGGTGCGCGCTATCGCTATTCTGCTTTGCCTCGCCACTCCTGCCCTGGCTCAGCAGCTCCCGCCGCTCGATCCTGCCGTCCAGCTCGGCGTCTGCCAGCAGCAGCGTGCCCGCTTTCTCGACGACAGCGAGAAGGCGTCGGCCTACGCGAACCAGTTCCTTGCCGAGATCGCCGATCTGAAAAAGAAGCTTGCCGAAGCAGAGGCGAAGATTCCGAAAGAAAGATAAAATGACTACGGTCCAGCAAAGCGGCGCTCCGACTCCCTATCACATCGCCCAATGGCTAGCGAACGGTGTGATCGGAGATGGTGGGGCAATGCCAACAGGACGACTTATCGTCTCCGGCCGCGGGCTAAATTTCAATACGACTGCCGATCAGCCGATCGCAATCCCGCAATACATCACCGCCTTCCGGATCGCCAACATCATCATCACCAATGCTTCGATCAGCCTGACGACGGCGCAAGGCGGGTTCTACCCGGCCGCCTCCAAGGGCGGCACGCCGATCGTGGCGAACTCGCAGGCGTACTCGGCGCTGACGACGTCGGCCGGGCTGATGACTGCCGCGCTGGCGCCATTTGGATCCGGCACGCGGTTCTCGGCGGCGAATCTCGGGACGATCGGCGGTCTCCTTGCAATCTGGTTTTCGCTTTCGGTTGCTCAAGGTGCGGCAGCGGCAGCGACTGCGGACATCTACTTCGTAATTGATAATTTGAGTTGAGCGCATGAAAAAAATTCTCGCACTCCTGTTCGCTCTTGGTGCTTCTCCGGCGTCAGCACAACAACCGGTTGTGCAGTCAGGTTTTGTAACCCCTGGTCACGGCGTTAATTGGATCACCAACGGCGTAGTTGGTGACAGCGGCGCCCCGAGCGGCGGCGTCGGCCTGGTTGGCAGCTTCGTCATCAACGACATGCTGTGCGCCAGCGCGACCGGCACAAGCATCTCGGTCATCGACTGCGGGTTCTCGGCGACCGGGACCAACAATTGGGTCGGACTGCAAAATCTGAACGGAGGCGCAACAGCGCCCACGCGACCAGCGAACGATTCGACGACAAACGTCGCCACCACCGCCTTCGTCCAGAATTTCGGTGCCGCGCCCGCCAACGTGATGAACTTCGGCGCGAAGTGCGATGGCTCGACCGACGACACGACCGCCATCCAGACCGTCCTGAACACCTACAAGTACGTCCTGATCCCGGCGAGCGGCTCTGGGTGCAAGGTATCGACCTTGACGGTAGGCGCTGCCTTTCTAGGGCAAACGCTTGTCGGTTCCGGTAGCGGCGTATCTTTTCTAACTTCTTCGTCCACCACGGCTGACATTATACAGGTAGTGGCCACAAGCTACGGAGCTATAATCAGGGATTTTGGGATCAAGCGCTCAGTTACGGCTTCGGCAGGCTGCGGAATCCACTATTTAGGTTATGTGGACGTGCCAGAAATCGTCAACATGGAGATTCAGCAGCAATACGTTGGACTCTGCCTGTCCAGCACTGGTTACGGAATTCTTAGAAACAGTTTTATTCACAATAATATCAGCGACAACTGGACAATCAGCAATCCGACTATAAACAATCAGTATCAGTGGTATCTCGACACGGTTCTCGGCGAGAGCAGCGGGGGCCGGTGTTCTACGGTGACTGCGCCACCGACTGCGGCTTTAGGCGCCACTGTAACCATGGGGACGTGGACTAACGTCTTCTGTTTTGCAAACATGGGAAAAGGTAATGCCTTCCTAGGTAATTCTTCAGTTGGAATTTACGGAGTTAGAATTATTGGTGGGTTTCACGGGACGGATGGAGACGTCGAAGATTATTTCGACACCTATTCCGGGGGAATCCAAATTAATGGCTTGTTTACGGAGCAAACGGCTTCTAATAGTTGCATCCAATTTACTTCCAATGTGTCCGACGCGACGCTGACTGGTGTAGTCGCCCGTAGTTGTTCAGCGGCTGGGATCGCCAGTGCCGCTACGACAATGTTGAACCTTACTGGCGGGGCGCTGATCACGAACGGTACCTACGGCTTGGTCAACACGGGCATTGCCAACCTGACAGGCGTCGAGTTCAACGCAAATACGGCGGGAACCGTCAGCAACTCCGGCACCTTCACCGGCCGCGGCAATTTTCCGGCAAGCGTCGACACGCTGCTCGGTCTCGCTCAAGGCGGGACGAACGCCAATCTCTCCGCGACCGGCGGCACATCCCAGGTTCTCAAGCAGGTTTCGACCGGCGGCGCAGTCACAGTCGGCCAGCTTCAGTGTACCGATCTCTCGACCGCTGGTACCGCCTGCACGGCCAACACGGGGACTTCTGGTGCCACCGTGCCCCTGCTCAACGGCAATAACACGAACAGCGGCCTGAACACGTTTTCCGGACAGATCGTCTCGACTTTCGGTACTCCCACGATCGCTTCGGGCGCGTGCGGAACTGGAACGAACGGGAGCATTTCCGGCACCAACCAGTCAGGAAGCATCACAATTGGCGCTTCGGCAACAACGACCTGTACTATTTCATTTTCTACGACTATAACAGCTCCAGGGGCGTGCTTGATCTTTCCCGGCAACGCGACTGCTGCCGCGACCGGAACGACGGTGGCACGTGTCGGAACGCCCTCGGCAACAGCGTGGGTCGTTACTGGATCCGCACTGGCGAACACCGTATATAGTTACATCTGTCTGTAAGGATAGGCATGAGACACAAGCGACGCCTTTTTGTTGGTCCGTACAGCCGTTGGCCGAGAAAACGTGCATATCGCTGGCGCAAAGCAACTTTATGGAATAGTCTCTCGCGGCATCGTTTTTATGTGGATCATTTGCCTCTCAAGGAGCTGACAAAAAGGACGCTGATGGTGGTGCAAAAGGTGCGCTATCTCACCGCTCAAGAACAACGAATTTTTAGTTCTGCGCTGCGCCGAAGCGTAAAAGTTGTGCACGTCGGGGCGTTACTTCTGTAAACATAATATGAACTGACAAAAAGGACAAACAGAAATGAACCCGAATACCTGGATCAGTTTTTTGACTACCACGATCGGCGCTGCTGCCACGGCTTCGGCGACAGATGGATTGATCACTGGAAACGCGGCTCAAACAATCATTAGCGTGGCGGGCATAGCGGTTCCCTATCTCTGGGGCCTGTTCATCCACCGGGACAGCAAGGTCGTCCAGACGGCGAGCCAAGTGGCGGGCGTCCAACCGATCAAGATCACTACCGACGCTTCACCCGCCCTGCAGAGTATGGCCAAGGATGACTCGATCAAGACCGTCATCGAGGCCGCACCGCAGCCCTCCCCCTACGCCACCAGCATACAGAGGCAATAATGGACTGGACATCAATCCTAAACCTGTTCCCCATCGTGGTCCGGCTCGAGCCCGTCATCGCCAAGTACGGACCGGCCGCGATTGCGCTCTACAAAGCGGACGAGCCGACCGCGCTGCAACTGTTCTCGGATGTGGCGGCTACCGTCGGCGATTCGAATCCCGTCGCGTGGATCAATCTGGCGATCAAGTGGGGACCGACCTTGGCAACGTTCGTCCAGACCGAGGGTCCAGTAGTGCAGCAGTTCATCGCGGACGTTAAAGCGGCGATCGGCACCATGCCGGTTCCGTCGATTGCATCGCCCACGGCGCCAGCCCCCGTGTCGTCAGGGTCTATTGTTTTTCCGCCCGCATGAGGCGTCCACATGACCGTTGACCCCGTTCTGGCCCTACTGATCAGCTCCGTTGTCGGCAACGTTGTACTTGGTCTAGTCGCATGGGCCAGCATTAACAAGGCGAGCACTGATCGTGCCCAACCATCCGCACCGGCCGTCCCTAGTGGGCCTCCTGTTGCTTGGCCCCCTGTCATTGTCGCCCCTCCTGTTACTGAGCCACCCGTCAGTCCCATTCCCCCGGCCCCGCCCGTCAGTCCTCCAGTTGTTATCGCTCCACTCGCTCCACCAACGCCCCCGGTGGTTGTCCCTCCAGTCGTCCAACCAGCCCCTCCCGCCACCATCCCTGCCGGAACCGACTTCGACCAGTGCCTCGCCCTCGTTCTCAAGTACGAAGGCGGCAACGACGACGATCCCCGTGACCCTGGCGGCCGGACCTCGCGCGGAATACTCCAAACCGAGTGGGATGCGTGGCGGCAAACGCATTCTGGTCTCCCATCGGATGTCTGGCAGGCGCCACAAGACCAGGTAACTGCGATTTATCGGCAGAATTACTGGAACGCGCTCTACTGCGACAGCCTGCCTCCGGGCGTGGACCTCGCCGTGTTCGACTACGGCGTCAACTCGGGCATCAGCCGCTCGGCGAAGCTATTGCAGACGCTGACCGGTGTGGACGTCGATGGCGAGATCGGCCCCGACACGATTGGCGCAGCAGCAAAGGCCGATCCCGTCAGTCTCGTAGGCCGGTTCTGTGACGCGCGGCTTGCGTTTCTGCAGGGACTCGGGACGTGGGGAACGTTCGGACGGGGGTGGACGTCGAGGGTGCAGGACGTGCGCACGCATGCACTCGCGATGGCTTCCGCCGCCCCGCAACCAAAGCTGACGCTCCCCTCCGCGGCGAACATCCCGGCCCCTGCGACCGCCGCACCGTGGCTTACGCTGGCCCGCAGCCTCGTCGGGACGCACGCGCAGAACGACAATGCCACCATCATTGGCTGGCCCCAGGCCATCGCGGCGAAGTACCCCGACATGGCTTCCTATGCCGCGCGCTATGTTCACGACTCGACGCCCTGGTGCGGCGTCTTTGCCGCATATTGCCTGGCGATGAACGGCATCCGCCCGATCTTCGGTCCGACCGACACCGACAAGTGGATGTGGGCGGACGCATGGAAGAATTTTGGAACTGCGGTTGATGTCCCACAGCCCGGCGACGTGCTAGTGTTCAGGTGGGCCGGCGGCGGCGAGCACGTGACGTTCTACGATCACGAGGACGACACAGACGACAATTACCATTGCACTGGAGGCAATCAGGGCAGCAGCCACGTCGTCTCGACCGAGGCGATGCCGATGGGGAACTGCATCGCAATCAGACGGCCGCCGGCTTCGTGATGGAAACAGCGAGGAAAACCATGACAGCACCAGCAAGAACAGTTCCAGCCATTCACGCCTACATAAAGCACCAGGGCGACGGTGCGCACGCCACGGAGGCGCCGTGGACCATGCCGGCTCTTGCCACGCGGTACAGGTTCCCGACCAATCAAGCAGGCGGGGGCGTAATTGGCATCCTGGAGATGGGCGGCGGCTGGACGGCGTCGGACATGACGTCGTTCTTCGCCTCGATCGGACAGCCGGTTCCAAGCATCACCGACATCTCGGTTGACGGGACGACCAATACGCCCGGCAGCGACGACGATTTCGAAGTCGCCTTGGACATTCAAGTGGCTGCCGCAGCGTATTATGTTGCTACGGGACGAGCTGCTGGCATTCGCGTCTACTGGGCGCAGGACATCGCAACTGCATTGCGTGCAGCGACGAAAGATGGCTGCTCTGTGTTTTCAATGTCATGGGGTGCCAACGAGGCGGACTGGAATTCAGGTTCCGGCGCCGGGTCGTGCCTCGACATGCAGGCGGCTGCGCTCGCGGCGGTGGCGGCTGGGACGGTCCCCTTTGCAGCATCCGGCGACAACGACAGTGACGACGGTGCGCGCAAGGCGGCCGTGGATTGTCCGGCGAGCTGCCCAAGCGTGGTCGGCTGTGGCGGGACGACACTGACAGTGGGCAGTGAAATCGTCTGGAACAACAATCCGGGCAACAATGACGGCGAGGGGACCGGAGGCGGATTCAGCAAAATCTTCCCGATCCAATCATGGCAAAAGGGAGTTCCCGCCGCGCCGTCCGGCCTCGGCCGCATGGTTCCGGATGTCGCGAGCTGCGCCGACCCAAACACTGGTATCGAGATATTCTGCCAGGGGTCAGCTACGGTTGTCGGCGGCACGAGTGCTGCGGCGCCGCTGTGGGCCGGCCTGGTCGCCGCTTGCGGGGTGAGACTGGGCTCGATCGCGCCCAAGTTCTACCTCGCGCCGAGCGCTTTCACGGATATCACTTCGGGCGGAAACGGTTCTTACAATGCCGGACCTGGACCGGACCCGTGTACGGGCATGGGCTCCCCGATCGGATCGGCCATCGCGACGATGCTGTCCGGAATCGCTACGAATCCGCCGGGGACGACACCGCCGCCGGTAACCACATCGCCTCCTGCTCCAGGCGTACCTCCTAGCCATGCCGCTGTCGACGCGGCATATGGAGCGCTCGGCACTGCGCTGGCGGCCTACGAAGCGGCGGTAGCGGCCTGGGTGGCCGGCAGCGCACAAGCGCGCCCTGTGCCGCCGCGTCCGCCGGAAGCTCCTCCGCAGCGCCCCGAACCGCGTCCAGAGCCGCCACAAGGCGGTCCGCAACCTCGTCCGCAGCCGGGAAGACCCGGCGGCAACGATCCGCGCGGCGGCGGACGTAGGTAGGATGACCTTGACCGTCCAAGAACTGATTGAACTGATCGAGGAGCTGATCGCCCTCCTCCGACGCAGGCACTCTCCAAGTGCTATAAAGAACCTCACGGCGGCCTTCAAAAGGAGCAACACCATGTCAACCGTAACTCTCAATTGGACTCTTCCGACGACTCGCGTGGATGGATCGCCGTTGGCCACGACCGACATCGATCACGTCGATATCTTTGACGTCTCGACCGCCGACCCAGCGAGCGAAAAGGTTGCCACGATCCCCGGAGCTGCGACCAGCTTCATCCTGAGCGGCACGTTCACCGTCGGATTTCACAACTACACGGCAACCGTGACCGACACTCAGGGAAACGTATCCGGACCAAGCAATGTCGCCAGCCTCACGGTCGCGTCGACGCTGTCGCCTCCATCACCCATCGCCGACTTGACGGCAGTATTTGCCCAGTAGTCGCCTATGAAGAAGTGTCCCCGCTGCGGCGCGGAAGTTGTCCGGCGTGTGATGTCGACGGCCAGGTTCTGCAGTGGGACATGCCGGCTCGCGTACAACAATGCGAAGCGGTCGAAGCGCACACCGGCGCGCAATAAACGCGCGCACCCAACGCCTGAAAGGAGCTAAAATGCCGATCGGAATGGTTTTCTGGATGCTCATGATCCTGTGGGTTATCTTCTGGGGATGGACGACTTGGGGGCCTGGCGCGACGTACGCCTGGGGCGGGAGTCTGCTGTTATTCGTCCTGCTGTTCCTCCTCGGTTGGCACGACTTTGGTTTCGTGGTGCACTGAGCGGCGACGGATGACCTTCGCCGATATAGCTAGCCTTATCACCGCTGTCGCTGCCCTCGGCGGCGTATTCATGGGCTTCCGAAACAGCCGTAAAATTCAGGAAGTTCACCTTTCCATCAACAGCCGAATGGATCAACTTTTATTGGCGACCAAAGAGTCCGCACACGCGGCTGGCGTGAACGAAGAGAAGGCCAAGAACATTCCCGAGCAAACCATTACGGTGCCGGAGCAGACACTCAAGGTCCAATAGTGCCGCAATCCAAACGGCCGGAAATAAAGCGCGAAATGTGAAGTGGCTCACACCAGTGACGATCGGCGCGAGGTAGAAGAACAAGCAAGGCGAGGCGCTTACCTCGTCGCAGGACACACGCCAGAGACCCAACTGGCCCTGATCACTCGCGACATGGAGCACCTGATCAAAAAGGTGCACAAAACGGAAGACGAAAATGAAAAGCTCAGGCAGCGCCAGGACGCGCTGGAGAAGGCGTTCGACAATTTGATCGTCCGCGGGACGACTGCCTTCGCCCTGGTAGTGGCCGCTGGAGTGTTTCTAGGATGGTTGGCATCGTTCATCAAGGACGCCCGCAACCTTATTGGGCGTTGACATGGCGCCAAAGGATAGCCGTGTTCTCGATGTGCCTCGGGCTTGGCCTCGCAACCGCGTTCCTCACTTTTCAGGTTTTGGCGTGCCGGTAGCGTCCTGGAGGGCGGCGCGGGCTTTCGCGAGGGCCGTGCGGGCGTCATCGAACACGCTCTGCCCGTCACCGTCTGATGCGTCGGGCACGCACTGGTAATCGGTAATCAGCCGATCCAAGGTCGGGATCATGCTCAAGATTGCCTCCGCCCATGCGGCAAGCTTGATGTCGATCTGCTTTGCCTTTATTTCCCAATTCTCAGCGATCTCTCGCATGTCGGCGAGTTCGGCGCGGAGACGGGCGATTTCGTCATCCTTATCCGCCTGATCCGTGTGATAGTTGCCCATCATCCCTCTCCTTGCGTTCCCTGGCGGCGAAAGGCCCACCGGTATCAGCGGTGGGCCTTGCTTCCGCAGCCCGCTATCTGCGAGCTCAACCAAATACCGATTTGATTGCGGCCTCCAGCTGCGAATTTGGAGCAACCGCGGGCGCCATGCCGAACTGGCCATTAGGCGCTTGTCCGCCTTCGGCGGGCTGCCTGAACGGGGCGACGGGATTACCTGTTACTGCAGCCGGATCAACTTTCGGTGGGCGGCCGCGGCGGCGCGTAGGCGCCCCAGTAGATGCCGGCACCTCTGCATTTGCCGCAGACGGTGCCGACGGCGGGATTACTGTACCCGCAGCCGCAACATTGGTCGCAGATAAAGGGCTAGTTGTCTCCACAGGTACAGACGCGGGTGACGACGCAATATGAGCAGGGGGGGCGCCCAGTGCCAAAGGGGATTGGTCGCCCGTGGACTGCACAGCGACCGCCAAAACGCGCGGCTTGTCGCCCCGGCCGACCAGGGCGTCCGTCTTCTTGGCGAGCAGCACCTCGTTGCGCTGCTTGGCGGTCACTTCGTCAATGAAGCCCAGCCCGGAGAACGTAAGCGTGCCGATGCCGCCCGGTTCGAATGAGATACGCGTGACGACGTCTCGCACCGTGAACGCGTGCCCCTTGAACTTGTTATTGTAAGCCCGCAAATTTTCCAGAGAATTGGGCGGCACCCGCAGCAGAAATTCGACATCGTCGCCGGGAATCAGGAGCGCCAGCTTCTGGTACTTTCCGCATGCGGGGACGCCTTTCCCGGTGACCTTGGATGTCGCCGAGCCCCACACCGCCAGCTTGCAGCCGTTGACGCCGGTAGGATCCGCTGCGCAGGAGACGGCTTGCGGCTCGCTGCAATTGACGCTCGGGGCCACACCATTGTCCGACCAGCATTTAGGCGGGCTGTACGACTGCGCGCCGGGATCGAACGCCTGTCCAAAATAAATCTTGGAGGGGTGATCTCCGGCGTCGATAATGACGCAGTCGAGATACGGCACCCCCGTCTTCGGGTCGACGGTCACCACGGGTTCGGTGTCGCCGACCGAGTCGATCAAGGTGAAGCGCTGGCCTTGAATCGACACGTAGGGAGGCGTCCCGGTGCCGAGATTGGCGCCCAGGCGATCGGTAAAGTCGGGGAGGCCGGTGTTTTTAAGATATTCAGGCAAGTTCACGATATGACTCCTTTTTTAGGTTTCGTTTTCGGATAAAACGCATTCGATCTCTAGCACGTTCACAGATTGCGATCCCCCGACTTGCGCAGCTCTTCCGCAGCGCGCCGCCTAGGCTTAACTCTGACCTGTCTGCTGCCCTCCGGCACCAAACGACACCCCGGTCTCAGAGCCCGGAGCACCAGCTCCTGGTACCTCTGGAGTTTCGGGCTCCGGCAGTTCATCGTCGGCCGCTTCGACTCGTCGCATTCGAAGACGAGGTCGCCATTTTGACGGTCGATCATTTGCGGCGATCCGAGTCTGTTTTTCCGTAACGCCCGTATTCATGTTTTCGTTCGTCAAATTCGCTGCGCTCCTCAACCGAGACCCACTCTCCGTCGACGAACTCTTCGAGCACTCGCTCTCCATCAAGCTTTACATACCACCGCATCATGAGCGCCTCACGTTAACCCGAGTTTTTGCGGCTACACCCGCTACAAGTATGCACCCATTCGGTGCCGATCTTTTTTACGCGCCATCCGTCGCGCTTGGCCTGGTTCCAAGCCGAATTGAAGTCCGAGGTGGCGGACTCAAAGGTCTCGCCGCACTCATCGCATTCGAAGACGAGGTCGCCATTTTGACGGTCGATCATCGTGGATTCCTACTACGATCATATTTATGGTTTACTTTTCTCTGGTAGGCGTTCTCGCAAACGCGACATCGCCGATGACCGGTCTTTTTTGCCACAATCAAATTATCGCCGTCAAGGGGGTGTCCGTTTTTGCAATGCGTTTGCCGCATTTTTGGTCCAGAAAATCCTTCTCCCCGACGCATGTTCTCGCGGTGCGTTACCGGTTCCAAATGATCTGGATTCACGCAACACGGAAGCCGACAGCGATGATCCAACTCAAGCCCGGCCGGTACAGGGCCTTTTAGTAATTCGTAAATAACGCGATGCGCTCCCCTTATTTTGCCACCTATGTTAACCCGTCCATACCCCAATTTATGACAATACCCAACCCATATCCAACAACCTGAATTAGGTTCTGGAATAATATTTCGTTGCATGCGTTCGGGCAAGCTTAACATCTTAGGAACGCCTTATATTAACTTTACGGAACCAACTTATTTTTAAACCCGGCGGCGGGCGTCCTTCGTGATCTTCCATGTACCGTCTTACAGTATCCTTTTGAGCCTGAACCATTAATATATCTGCGCCGTAAGTCGCCCAATTTTCTAAAGCCCAATCAAGCAAAGCCATTCTACCAATTTGTTTTTCGCCTTCTGAATTTACATAGGATTCAGAATCGGGGTCAATACCCACGTTAAGCAAATTTGAAATATAAGCCGTTCCTGCATCGGTCGACAAATTTGCCTTGTCGCCGGTTCCGAGCGCATTGAGCATAGCGTGCAGCTCGGCGTCGATCGCCTCCAGGCGCGCCTTGTGAGGCGCGAGCAATTCAGCGACACGCTTGTTCGCCTCCTTGATCTTGTCCTGGAGATCGAAGTGCTCGGTGATCAGTTCTTCGGCGGTAGCCTTAATGGGAATCGGGCGCTCGGTGATCAGTTCTTCGGCGGTAGCCTTAATGGGAATCGGGCGCCCAACAGGCCCATCGTACTTCCTGCGCAACACGGCTCCACGATTTTTTACATTGTGGTGCATGCAAGCTTCGCACATTCGGTATTCGCGATTGTGATGAAAAACAATATGAGTCGCCACTGCATTGCACGGAATATAGAATCTACTCGATTGGGGCGACGCTTCTTCGCATCGCCCTTCTCCGGCTTCTAGATTTAGGCTCATAACTCTCCCCTCTACTCTTCGGCGGTCGGTTTGCCGGTCACGACATCCGCCTGCACGTTACGCGATGAAACGATTTGACGGCAAGTTTATTTATATGAGGTGAATTATCGGGCGCCCATATAGAATCCAACCGCGTGTCAAGAACCAAACGCAATGCTTTTACCGCGTCTCTTTCCGTCATGGCCGCAGATGTTGTGATCTCAACCACAACCTTATTTTTCTTTCTGAGATAATTCATAACTCTCCCCTTCTCACCATGTCGAGCATCAGCCCTTGAAGCGATGTCTGGGTCCCCTCTACTCTTCGGCGGTCATGGCTTATGCAACTTATTTCTATAATACTCGTACATTTTCTCGTCTTGCTGCCGCGAGCGTATTGCTGTTTGGCGCGCTTCCTCCACGCGTTCCAGGCGCTCGGTTGCTGTCTCCGGTCTACAAAAAGATACCGTGAGGTGCTCCCCATCGCTATCCACGGTTACTGATGCGGAATCACGATAATTTTCCGGTACGGTTTGCAATAAAACTAAGAATTCGGCAACGCTCCACTTCGCATACCCATAGTTGTCTAGAACTTTTATTTTGATTTCTTTCATAACTCTCCCCTTCTCACCCCGCGTTAAAACTGGTAATCACGACACCTTCGCCAATTCCTTTTGCCGCCTCGCCTATGTATTTTACGGTCACCTGATCAGGGCTTTTTGCCCAGCAATCGTATTCGGATCCCCAATCGGGGTATTTGGACGGATGAATTTGTTGCGCGGCTTCAGCAGTTGGCGCAGCAACCACCGCGCTGTCGTAGGTATCGTAACCATTGTTTACGTCCTGTTTTATAAGCCAAAGTTTCATAACTCTCCCCTCCTCACCATGTCGAGCATCATTTCCGCGCGTAGCTCTTCAACAGTAATCATAACTCGCCCCTGCGCACCGCATCAAGCAGAACGCCCTGCATCGAAGTGTTGGTTTCCAACCGGCGGAACATCTCGATCTCGGCTTTGGTAGCAACCAACTGGTAAGCCGTGACCGGCCAAGACTGTCCAGGTCTATGCGCGCGACGGTTCCCTTGGATGTAGAAGCGCGTTTTATCCACGGCAGTTATCCATATTACCGTATCCGCGACAACGAAGTCATTAATCCCATGGCTGACAGACTGCGCATCGACAATCATTATCTTGAACTCCGGATCGTCGACGAAAGCCTGAATGATTGCCGGACGGTCGCTGACATTGACCGCGCCGTTAATGACGCCGCATTTCCACTTCTTCCCCAAGGTCGTTTTTAGAAAATCTATAATACTCGTCAGCGGCGAAAAGATCAATACCTTTCTTGAGGTCGAGTTGATAATTCTTTCGACTTCCTCGTAACGAGGCGCTGCATCAACTTTATGAGCGTGATGTCCATCGTCGTAAACCATGCCAAGACAAATTTGTAGGAATTTTTGCCGTGCTGCCGCCTCATTTATGCTGTCAATGACTTTACCACTCTGCATGGTAACCTGCATATCGCGCTTCAACTCTGCCAGTTTTTTCTTTTGCTCCTCAGTGAGAGATACTGTGCGTTGCTGCACGGTAAATTCAGGTGCATCTTTCCAGACATCTCTAATATCGTATCGGATAGCTGGCGCAAGAAGTCTGAAGGCTGTGTCGTAACCATCTTTGCGCGGGATCCATTTGAAATTGGAAACCTGAATCATAGTCTCTTCGCGGAACTGCCTGAAACTCTTTCCTTGGGCGTTGTTGAGGAACTTAGCAAGTCCGTAGGCATCCGTCGGTTTTTGGGCAGTTGGCGTGCCGGTAAGCATCCACGTGTACGGTCGCCTTCCGATGGCCAGTCGCGCGACCCGATGTCGCTTGGTTTGCGCATCGCAGTAGGCATCGGCTTCGTCCATGACGACGATCTTGATTGCCTCGTCCTCGGCCAAATCTTTCGAAAGCCCGTCTAGCTCGAACTTCTTTCGCGTGTGTGCCCCGATCCCAACGCCATCCACGTTAATCAAAGCAAAATCCGGCTTCTTAGCGAGCAAAGCACGTCGCTTCTCAGCAGTCCCGTGGAGCAGCTCAAAAGAGCGTCGCCCCAGAAAAATGGCAAAGATGGCCTTTGCCCATACGCTTTCTATCACGTTCAACGGCGCCACAATAAGCGTACGCCAGCCGGGATTCTGCAACATCAAATGATCGGCAGCCCACAGCGCGGGTAGTGTTTTCATGGTTCCGGGATCGCTTAGATTGAAACAGCGCGGGTGCAATAGCTGGAAATTGCACATCACAATCTGATGTTCTAGTGGTTTGCGGCCAGGTTCAATCGGAAAATCGTAATTATGCGTCCCTATAACAGGAACTACCGGATATTGCATCCAACGCAACACTTGGCTGTTTTTCAACGTCGCCGGCACGGCAACGTAAGACCCGTTTATCTGCTTGGCCTCGGGCAAACTCTGCAACAGCTGCGCGACGTGCAAAGGAGATGGCGTCTCGTAGACGAGCAAGTTGCGCGGCTGGTCGAAGAAAAAGTTCATAAATCCTGCAACATTTGCTCTCGCGTTTGCAAATCGGTTTTGGTTTCGGCCTGTTGTTTTATGTAACTACACAACTCTGTAATCACCTTGTCTGCCGTCCCCCACAACGCCATTCCGCCCGCCGCCGAGATCGCTTTCATCCGCCGCATTTGCGTTGCGGTCGCGCCTTTCCCATGGCGCTTGACCTCGATCGAGACGAACTTGCCATCCAAGCAGGCAAGGATATCCGGGACGCCCGACTTGCCGTAGCCGAACGTCATTGGTTTGACGTACCAGCAATTGGGCAGCGAATCTAGGTAGCGGCAGATGTCCTGTTTTTCCCACGCTTCAGGGGTTCGCATCGTCGGGCTTCCTTTCAAAATCCTGACAACGAAACCGCGCATCGGTCCGATCGCCGTAATTTACCGACGATGACTTGCCGCACGTGCCTTCCCAATCGTTGGCTCTGTGCCAAGGGCCGGTGCAGGTCTCGCAGCAATTAGGGGGCCATTTAAGCCATGAAGGAACCATCACTTTTTCTATCGAGAAAGCTGCTGAGATGCTGTGGCAAAATCTGTAGGGCGTGCAACACTCCGCCACGCATTACGCTCTCGCGTCGATTTGCCGTAGCACTCTTCCAACTGCCATTGACCGTTAGGGCAAGACACGATTCGAATTGAATTTTTCTCAGCGTGATAAACTGGCTTCCTGCTCATGTTTTTCTCCTATTGTGTTCACAGTGTTTGACGTCGCAAAATCCGCAAAGAGGACCGGGTCGTTTCTCAAACTGCCCTGTTTGCCGATCGCGCTCGATCCGCTTGACGATTCCCGTGATCTTGGTCCATGCGTGGCGCGTGTCGGAAAGGTCGTACATCTCTCCGAGGCGGTTTTCTTTCAGCCAAGTGTAAGTACCCTTGATCTTCGTTAGATGCAGGTTGGCGGCGTGTAGCATGAGGGCGCCAACATCCAATTCGAAACGATCCTCGTATTTACTGGATCCGGACTTCCAATCATTCATATAAGCGCGATCGCCGTTGATCATGACTGCGTCCAGCTTGCCGCGCAACCACACTTTAGTATTGTCGAAGAAGTCGCAAGGCTTTCCTTCAACTGTAATCCCTAACTTCAACTCGCACGACAAACTTTTACCTGTAGCTGGCGATTCGCGAATCTTATCAAACGGCTCAGCAAACGGCTCCCACTGTGCGAAGTCGGGATGCAGCGGCTTATTGTGCGCGATCCGGTGCTCCATTGCTTCGTGCACCTTGGTACCGTAACGCATTGCCTCGGTCTCAATAAACGGAAGGTCTTTCTTTATATATCTGTGAAAAAATTGATAAGGACAGACATTTTCATAACAATTCAAATTCGTGTACGAATACACGAGCCGCGTGCGATCGAGGAAGGCGGGGAGGGGGCCGGGGTCGTGCATTTCAACCTCTCCAACCGTAATACTTGCAGGATAAAAATTTCTGCCAAGTTTTGTATGCCTTTACGGCGGCATCGTACTCTGCTTTCCGCGCATCCGTCAGCAATACGCCGCGATTGTGTACGGATTCAACATCCAGATAGTATTCTTGATCGCCTTCATCGAAATAGATACCATAACGCGTTTTCATTTCGAATACCTCGATCCCAACGATGCCTCGGCGTCAAGGGGCAAACCGGGAAGCCACGAAGGCGTCCGGCACATTTCCAGCCGGCACAGTTCCAATGTCTCTTCCGCCTTCGAGTTGTCAGGAATCAACAGCAGGAGTTCGTCGTAGGGCCAGTTCAAGCTCCTGATCCCATACTGGCGCTTGATCCGGATCATGGCCTGGCTGACGTGCACGCGCGACACAAATTCCATGATGTTCTGGCACAACTTAGAGGGCCACATCTTTTTCCAGCCGCGCTTGACCTTCATCCGCCAGTAGCCGTTGCGCTCGAAGTCGCGACAGTCCTCGCCGACATCCGGCCGGTGGAATTCGAGAGTATCGTACAGCATGGCTTGCCCTGACGGAAGAATTAACTTGTGATCTTTCACTAAGAATGGCCCCCAGTCCATCGGCGGGCCGCCCGCGAGGCGCGAAATGATCCTTCCGCACTGCGCCCAGTACCCCGTGTTAGGAGCGCAAACAGCCGGATGACTGTCACGGAAAATTGTCACGAAGCGGTCGGCTTCTTCCAGGCTCATGTCGACCGGAGGACCGTACAAGCCGGCCTTAGCCGTCTTCTGGAACTGTTTGGCGGCCGCCCCATAAATACACATGAGATTCGCTTGTTTCGAGCAACCTCTTTTTTGTTCCATTTCCAGTTTGCGAGGGTCGTCCTTGCCGGGCTTGTAAATTTCTTCGCCGTAAAACTCGCAGGCCAATGGTATATAGGGATCCTCGCCGCGACGAAGCCGCTCTACCACGTCGTCTTGCCCCGCCAGCTTCATCGCGAACCTGAATTCAACCTGCGAAGCATCAACCGGCCCTAGCAGATATCCTTTCGGCGCCAAAATCGAACGTCGGATAGCGGAACCACGCTTGAAGTTGAGCCAGTTCGCGCCATCGCCTCCCGTAGGCCGGAGGGTAGCAGCGCCACAGTAGCGCAGATAAACGCACAGAGGTCCTCGGTTAGCCATGTTACCGAGGGTCTCGGCGCGCGTCTGGAGAAGCGTCGACTTGGCGCCGATGCGGGCTTCGGCAAGCGTGCGGATGCGATCGTCGTCATGTTCGAGCAGCTCCTGCATGAAATCGTCGTTTTTGGCAAACTGCGGAATGTCGCCGTTCTTACCCTGCTTGTATTCGATCTCGACGCCCTCAGCTTCGAGGAGCGCTTGGAATTTAGCGGCGGATTGGACGTCGGCTTCGGTAATCTTGAGAGCTTGCATACGCTCTTGCTTGGCTTTCGCTTCGCTTTCCCAGAGGTCGGCGAGCATGCCGGTGTCGGCTTGTAGGACGGGGTCGACGAACATCGACACCAAAGAGTCAATTACGTCCAGCTCTTCTATCGGCATTTGTGACACAAACTTCTTAAACAATGTCCAAATACTATTTACCTCGTCGCACGCCCCCTCGCCGATCATCTCCTGTTCGCGTTTGGTAAGCTCATCCCATTTCTTACCCTTAAAGATTGAATATGGCGTAATTTTTGCCGGCATTCCATATAGTTTGCGGATCGCATCGAGTGCCACGGACTGGTGAATGGGATGTAGAAGGCGCGCCATACTCATCGGGCAGCCCCACATCTTGGGCTTTACACCGTAATGATGTGTGAGGATCAAACCATCAAAATTACAGTGCCACGCGAAGATTAAGGTGTCGCTCCAATCCTCTTGCGAGAGGACATAACGAAGGCGAGATTCATCATACCAAACTGGCTCAGTTGTCGCGCTCCAACGGATAGCAGCACCGTGCGCTTTGAAGCGCGGATCTCGCACATAATTTTCTGTCGACATGCGCGACAGACTGTATTCATCGCTGAAATGCGTTTCGTAATCAATACAAATTGCCCTCATACCGGCACCACCTTGTAATTGCTCCACCGGCCCTGCCCGCTCCAAATCTTGATCCCCTGAGCACCCAGGACCTTGTTCATCTGATGGACGTGCACGTTGATGATCGAGATCGACTCGGCACCGCCGTCCGGGTCGTCCGCATAAACGTGCGCCCTGATCTGATCGCCCGTCACGCCCTCGGGATGCTTGCAGACATAGGCGTATATGCGGCTCTTTACCGACCGCGCCGAGAACGGATTGTCGGGCGGGATCAGCTGGTGGCAAGTGGGGCAGCAGGATGGGTTCATCTAAAATAACTCCAGAGGCCCGCAACGAGCGGAGGGATTGCGGCGAGGGCGAGATGGATCAAGATCCAAGTCCCCATCAGAACGGCCTCATCAATTTGTGCATCTTGCGCGTGAGTTCGCGACCCTGCCGTATGCGCTCCTGCCGGCGCTTCTCATGGCGCCGTTCTAATTCGAAATAGATGAACCAGGAGACGGAACTGGCGATGAAGGCCAAGGAAGACAGAAATCCGAGAGTGTGAAGGTTCATGGCGTCCCCCTTTTCAGCGACTCGCGTTCCTTTTCGGCAGCGGCCAGTATTTCAGCTAACAGTTTTTCTCCATTTTCGCACCAAGCACCCGCATGTTCAACGACATAATAAGCATTCTCGATCAATTTCATCTGGAATCCTCCAGTTTGGCGAGGACGGCACCACTCGCCGCCCCGCCTGTCACGCGACCTCAACAAGATGGTCGGGCGGAAAACCGACGGAGTAACCATTCGTAAAATCCAATCCGAACGCAAGTCGGCGTTTCGGTTTCCATGGCGTAGACTTCCGCATACTCAAATTCCCAACAATCCGATATAGCGTAGCGATCGCCCTTCTGGTCGCTGTTGAAGCGCGGGATCATGGGTTCGTTCCACAAGGTCAGCCGCAAGTACCTGCCGCTGTATGTCGCTGAGTTTGAATTCCGGTATAACAACCGCAATAATCCCGACATCTTCAGCGCGGCTATAGGTCGTTGCTGAGGCGCCGCACTCGGAAGTCCAAGCAGCGTACTCAGCATCTAAAAATTGATTTGCGCCATGGGCGACGACGATAAAGCCACGATTTTAAGCTCGCCATCGTTCCGCCAGATGGCATGTTGTTCCGTCCCGATGAGGGGGGCAATTACGCCAAATGAATTCGCGCTAGACTGTCTGGGCAAAAATAGCACGCATAGCGCTAGTGTCAAGAGGCAGATAATCGCCCTTGCAAGTCTAAGCGGTCGCCGACGCTTAATTTCGTCGATTCGTTTTGTAGACGGTGCCATTTCCCGAACTCCCCTTCGTTTTTACAATTCCAATAATTAATCCGCCAAAACGGCCAAGTCAAGCGAAATTGTAGTGAAAGTTGGGGCTTGACGCGCGGGCGTGGCCGGGAGGACACTCGCCGCCCCGCTCGGTGCCCGCTCCCTTGGGAGGCGCGCGGAAAAGAAAAGCCCCGGCAAAGGGTTGAAGCCTTGCCAGGGTAAAGTGGTATCGGGGAGGAACGTGAATCCAGCGACCGAAGCCGCCGACTCTTGTTTTATGCCGGGCGGCGGCAAAATGCAAGGGGTTAAAATGAGCGCGATGCTAGAAGCCGCGTTAA